>VAPK010037597.1_pt1 | contig 14967 bp, 14 predicted proteins | sample 3395031 | NCBI WGS metagenome assembly VAPK01 (sample SAMN08290443, study PRJNA428436) | hydrothermal vent metagenome | isolation source: Deep-sea hydrothermal vent chimney 1 | place: Pacific Ocean: Juan De Fuca Ridge
GAAGTATTTTAAAAAATACATCAGGAAACGTATTCCGCATAATAATTAGGATTACTTTTGCACATTATTAATTATTTATTATTATTTATTACACAATGAAAAAAGGAACAGTAAAATTCTTCAATGAATCCAAGGGATTCGGATTTATTATTGAAGAAGATTCTAAAAATGAGTACTTCGTACACATTTCAGGATTAATTGACAAAATTCACGAAGGCGACGAAGTTGAATTTGACTTAAAAGAAGGTAGAAAAGGCTTGAACGCAACAGATGTTAAAGTGATTTAATGTTTTTGCATTAGTTTTTCTACTAGTGAAAAAAAAGCCTGTCAGCAATGACAGGCTTTTTTTTATGCTTATCTTTATTGTCTTGCTTTAACTTTTCAGGCCTTATCCGACCTGAAAGATTATGCCCACAATTTTCGTACTTTTGAAGACACAATCTGGAAAAACACCGTTTTCGTTTTATGACAAAGGAAAAAAAATCACTGGAAGAGGTTCATGCTTCGGTGGATACAGTAAAGAAATCAGGTGTTTACAGGAAGCTGCTGGCATTTATGGGGCCGGCCTACCTGATTAGCGTGGGATATATGGATCCGGGCAACTGGGCCACCGATATTGCAGGTGGCAGCCGGTTTGGCTACCAGCTTATCTGGGTTTTGCTTATGTCAAACATTATGGCGCTGCTGTTACAAAGCCTGAGCGTCAGGCTTGGGGTAGTGCGCGGCCGCGACCTGGCACAAGCCTGTCGCGAGACCTATTCCAAACCAGTCAATTTCGTGCTTTATATCCTTGCGGAGATAGCCATTATTGCTACCGACCTGGCCGAAGTGGTAGGAATGGCTATCGGATTACAGTTGCTTTTCCACATCCCATTGCTTTGGGGGGTGTTACTTACTTTCTTCGATACTTTTATCTTGTTATTTCTCATTAACAAGGGTATGCGAAAGATGGAGGCTTTTATTCTGGCACTGGTAGGGATTATCGGATTGGCATTTTTTGTGGAGATGCTTTTTGCCAGGCCGGATATGGCAGAGTTGGCCAAAGGTTTTATCCCGGTTATTCCCAACAGTACCGCCTTGTACATTGCCATTGGCATCATTGGCGCCACGGTAATGCCACACAACCTATACCTACATTCCTCTTTGGTACAGACCCGCCGTTTTAAGCGTACCCGCATTGACATCGGCGGAGCATTACGGTTTAACTTCTTTGATTCAGCCATTGCCCTGAACATGGCTTTTTTTGTGAATGCCGCCATTCTGATTCTTGCAGCTGCCACATTCTATCAGGCTGGTATGTTTCATGTGAGCGAGATTCAGGATGCTTACAAGTTTCTGGAACCGATGCTGGGAACCAAATGGGCTGCCATCTTGTTTGCTGTTGCGCTGATAGCCGCCGGACAAAGTTCTACCCTCACAGGTACGCTTGCCGGGCAAATCATCATGGAAGGATTCATCAATTTCCGGATTCAGCCCTGGGCAAGGCGTATGATTACCCGGTCGCTGGCCATCATTCCAGCCATAGCTACCCTACTCTATTTTGGCGAAAGTTATACCGGAAAGCTATTGGTTCTCAGCCAGGTAGTTTTAAGTATGCAGCTGGGATTTGCCGTTATCCCGTTGATTCATTTTGTAAGTGATAAAACATCCATGGGAAAATTTACCATCAAGCTGCCCGTAAAAATCGCTTCGTGGCTCATAGCACTGGTTATTGTGACATTAAATACTCAACTGGTGATTAATGAGGTTCAACATTGGTTTAGCAGTAGTCATCACCCTGTTCTTTTGGCTTTGGTGGTGATTCCTATAATTGTCGCACTGCTGATTTTGTTGGCCTATCTCACGCTGCTGCCCATAGTGCGAAAGATGAAAACCGGGAAAAGTGATTTTATCCATTCCGGAATATCCGAACTGAAATTAAGCTCAAAGCCTCTGTACAACAAAATTATGGTTGCACTGGACTTCTCCCATGCCGACTCGGCCGTTATGCAACACGCTCTGGCACTGGGAAACAGCGAAACAAAATTTCTTTTTGTTCATGTTGTAGAAAGTGCTGCGGCCTTGGTGTACGGTGATGAAACCGAAGATCTGGAAGCCGAAGATGACAGCCAGCGACTCAGGAAATTTGTACATGAAATCAGTAAAATGGGGTTCAGGGCAGAAACCCGCGTGGGATATGGCAATCCAAAAGTGCTGCTTCCCGAGTTTGCAAAAGACTTCGGTGCTGATTTACTGATTATGGGAGCTCACGGTCACGGTTGGCTTAAAGATATGCTCTTCGGCACCACCATAGAAAAGGTTCGTCACAAGGTGAACATTCCGGTATTGATTATCAGGAAAAATAGCGCTTTATAAATTATATAAAGATAGGGATACAATCTTTATATTCTCTTCTTACGAGTACCATAATGTTTTCTGTAAAGGGAAAAGAGAAGGCTCTCACAACAATTCCCGCGAACCAGGCAAACGCTAATTGTTTCCGGGCTGAACGGGGAAAAGAATAAAAACTTTCAACATCAACATTTGGGGTTACCCCAAAAATCGCTCTGCTTCGATGGCTGCCATAGCGCCGGTACCGGCAGCCGTAATAGCCTGGCGGTAATGCTTATCCTGAACATCGCCGGCGGCAAAAATACCGGGAATGTTAGTGGCTGTGGAATCGGGTTTTGTGATAAGATAACCCGTTTCATCCATATCCAGCTTTCCAAAGAAAAGGTCGGTATTAGGCTTATGTCCGATAGCAAGAAAAAAGCCATCGATATCAATCTTTTTCTCCTCACCGGTTTTGTTGTTCACCAAAATAGCACCATCCAGCGCTTTTGTAAATCCCTGTTCCACGCCCACAATTTCTTTCACCTCGTGGTTCCACAGCACTTCGATATTAGCCGTATTGAGCACCTTATTTTGCATGGCCTTGGAAGCGCGCAACTGGTCACGGCGATGAATTAAATAAACCTTTCGGCACATATTGGCGAGGTAAGTTGCTTCCTCAGCAGCCGTATCGCCGCCTCCCACAACAGCCACATCTTTACCTTTATAAAAGAAACCATCGCAGGTAGCGCAAGCGGAGACACCACCGCCTTTAAATTTCTCTTCAGACTCCAGCCCGAGGTATTTTGCAGTTGCCCCCGTAGCGACTATGACAGTCTCTGCCAATAATTCAGTGCCATCATCAATTTTTACTTTGAAAGGACGTGTAGATGTGTCTATTTCCGAAGCCATTCCCCAGCGGATATCAGCTCCAAAGCGCTCAGCCTGCTTTTGCATATCTTCCATCATTTTGGGTCCTTCAACGCCATTGGGATAGCCCGGGAAGTTATCTACTTCGGTAGTGGTGGTAAGCTGCCCTCCGGGTTCCATACCCTGATAAACGATGGGTTTCAGGTCAGCACGCGAAGCGTAGATGGCAGCAGTATATCCGGCAGGACCGGAACCTATAATCAGACATTTAGTTGTTTCCATATAATTACATTTTAAGATTTCTTATTTATTGAGTTGTAAACGCATCAAATCAAATGCCAAAAGACCATTTTGAAAAATGCGTACTCATTTTGGCAGATATGAGAAAATAAACCAGACTTGCAGCGGGTCGTCAGCCTTCCAGTTCAATGCTCACGAAGTCCATCTTACCACCCAGCGGCGGATTGAGTTTTCTGATTTTCAACCGAACGTGTTTCACCTGAGGAAATTTCTCTTTGATACTTTCCAGAATACGGCGCCCCACATGCTCCAGCAGCTTTGATTTGACAGTCATTTCAGTTTTCAAAATCTGATAAACCTCCTGATAATTAACAGTATCATGCAGGTTATCTGTCTGCTCAGCCTTGGTGGTATCCACTTCGAGAAACAAATCGCACCGGAACTTGGTCCCAATGACCTGCTCCTCTTTGAAACAGCCATGGTAGGCAAAAAATTCCATTCCTTCGATTGATATAATGGACATATTTCTTCGTTTTTGTAAGACAGATTATTCTTTTCTTCCAAGTTCGTGCAGACCTATTTCCAAACGGCGAAGTGTCTCTTCCTGCCCAATCAGGGCAATGATATCGAACAAATGTGGCCCTTTCAATGCTCCGACAATCAACAGTCGAAAAGCATTTAACACTGCGCCCATACCATATCCGTTTTCTTCTATCCATTTTTTCACAATGGCTTCTGTGTTTTCCGGAGAGAAATCATTCACACCGGTGAGCAGCGCTTTCATCTTTGTCATTTGGTCATAAGAAGCCTGTTTCCATCTTTTTTTCACTGCTTTCGGGTCGTAAGACGCCGGCGCTTTGAAAAAGAAATCAGACTGTTCCCACAGTTCATACACAAAGTGCGCCCGTTCTTTAACCATCCCGACTACTTTCTCAACATAATCTATGTCGGCCATAACACCTTCTTTCTCAATGAGAGGAAGAAACTGTCCGGCAAGTTCTTTGTTATCCTTTTTCAGCATGTACTGGTGGTTGAACCATTTGGCTTTTTCCGGATCAAAACGGGAACCTGATTTTCCGACACGGTCGATGGAAAAAGCCTCTGCCATCTCATCGAGGCTGAAAATTTCGCGTTCATCACCCGGATTCCATCCCAAAAGGGCAAGCATATTGACAAAGGCTTCAGGGAAATAACCATCTTCACGATAGCCTCGCGAACTTTCTCCTGTTTTGGGATCTGTCCATTGTAGCGGAAATACCGGGAAACCGAGCCGGTCACCATCACGTTTGCTAAGTTTTCCTTTTCCATCCGGTTTGAGCAACAGCGGCAGGTGAGCAAACTGCGGAGACTCCCACCCAAATGCTTCATAAAGCAGCACATGCAATGGCAACGAAGGCAACCACTCTTCACCGCGAATCACATGGCTTATCTTCATCAAATGGTCATCCACCACATTGGCAAGGTGATAAGTAGGCATACCGTCCGACTTGAACAACACCTTATCGTCCAGTACGTTGGACTGAACAATTACCTCTCCGCGAATCAAATCAACCATCCGGACAATTTGGTCTTCAGGCATTTTGAAACGAACCACGAAAGGAGTATTACCTTTCAACAATTTTTGCGTTTCGGCTTCGGGTAAAACCAGTGAATTTTTTAAATGTTTACGTTTGGCAGCATTATAGGTAAAGGTGCTTTTCTCAGCCTCATACTTTTTCCGCAGGGCGGTTAGTTCTTCTGCCGTATCAAAAGCATAGTAAGCATGGCCGGAAGCTATTAACCGGTCAGCATATTCGCGATACATGGCTTTGCGTTCCGACTGTTTGTATGGTCCGTAATCTCCTCCTTTGGTAACCCCTTCATCAAATTGAATCCCACACCAGTCGAAAGCTTCGATGATGTAATCTTCTGCACCCGGGACAAACCGTGTCTGGTCTGTATCTTCGATACGCAGGATAAATTTCCCACCGTTTTTTTTGGCAAAAAGATAATTATACAAAGCTGTGCGGATGCCGCCAATGTGCAACGGCCCGGTGGGACTGGGTGCAAAACGCACCCTAATTTCACGGTTACTCATCTGTTTTTATTTTGAGCGACAAAGATATAAAAAAGCAGAGAGAGGATGTTTAGATGTGAGATGCTAGGATGGGAGATGTAAAAATAAAAGCGAGTGTTTGCGGCATTTCGTGGGGGAAGATTCGTGGTATTTTGGTGCAACAGTAAAAAAAGCCTGTATTTTTGTCCTATGAAAATTGATGTTATTCCCTACGCTTCGGCCATTCGTCCCGACTTGATCGACAACCGGTACGTGGTTGTTATTGATGTTTTACGTGCCTCGTCAGTGATGGTAACGGCTCTGGCCAATGGTGCCAACGCGTTTATCCCCGTCAGTACCGTTGACGAAGCCAGGCAAAAAGCTGTCATGTACCACGAAGAAGAGATTTTACTTTGCGGTGAGCGTGATACAAAAACCATTGATGGCTTTCATCTGGGAAATTCGCCGCAGGCATATACCCAAGACAAAGTGGCGGGCAAAACCCTGATTTTCACCACCTCCAACGGAACGCGGGCGCTAAACCGATTAAAGGAAGCAGCAGAAGTTTTTATTGGCTCCTTTCTTAACATGGAGGCTCTGGTTAACAGGTTTTTGAGATTGGACAACGTGGTACTTGTGTGCTCCGGAACCAACAATAATTTTTCGATGGATGACGCAATGTGTGCAGCCTTTTTTATGGACGAAATTATGAAAAAGAAGGCCGTTATGCTCTCTGATTTATCCATAACACTGCTGAAAGCATTCCAAAAGGAGCGCGGTGACCTTCATCTGCTCTTGAAAGATTGCTATCATTTAAATCTGCTGAAGCGAAATGGTTTCGGTGATGATGTGGATTACTGTCTGCAAAAGAGTATATCGAATATAGTACCGGAAATGAAAAACGGAAGAATTATTAGGGGATGAGAATGGGTCATTGGTCAAACGGTTGTCAGGCAGTGGCCAAGCTATTGCCATTCGCTTCGCTGTTATTCAATTGTCAAACAGCTACCAAGCAATGGCCAGGTGCTGTGCATGTCAAAAAGTTACCATTCATTATAGGGCATTTGCCAACCCTCTATTTCACAATTTCGCAACTTCACAATTTCGCAACCTATCTCCGTTACTCAATATCTGTTCACGTTAGCGTTGTCCGTTTCCGAACATCAATTGTTTTAATACGAACATAATAAATAATATCAAAAATCCGTCATCTATGCACCATGGTGTAAATTAGATAGTTATATTTGTGGCATGTTTTATGATAAGCTCTAGTGTTCAAAACAGGTTACAGGTTTAACAAAACTGGTCATCCAATAAAAAATATGAATTCATGAAAAAAAAGATTATTTTTCTTATTCCCTTGTTTGCTTTCCTGTTATTTGGGGTGCGCGTTGCAGCACAGCAGGAATGGTCGTTGCAGAAGTGTATCAATTATGCTTACGAGAATAATTTACAGATAAAGCAAAGCAAGCTGAATACCGAGTCCTCCAAAGAAAGTTTATTACAAAGCAAATTAAGGTTTTTGCCCTCTTTCAATGCCAGCATTTCACAAAATACCGGTTGGGGAAGATCAATTGACATGGCAACATATCGTTACAGCAACAAGCGGTCGAGCCAGGCTTATGGATCGTTAAACGCCAACCTGACTCTTTTCAACGGATTACAGAATGTGAATAACATGCGGCAAAAGCAGTTTGAATTTCTTGCCAAAAAATATAATTCGGATAAGATCAGAGACAACATTGCATTGAATATTGCGGCAAGTTATTTGCAGATTTTGTTTAACATTGAGCTGGTGCACAACGCCAAAAGGCAAGTGGAAATAAGTAATAAACAAATTGAGCGCACCAAAAAAGAAACGGCTGCCGGAACAGTAGCACGGGGAAACTTACTGGACATTGAAGCCCAGGGAGCCAATGACCAGGTAAACCTGGTGAAAGCACAAAACAAGCTTATGCTGGCTTATCTTGACCTAATGCAACTTCTTGACATAAAAGGTAATACATCGTTTGATATTAAAAAGCCGAATCTGGTAATTGCAAGGAAACCGAGCATGCTTCCCATTCAATCTATTTATAACCGTGCTTTAGAAATCAGGCCGGAAATTAAGAGTGCCCAGTATTCGGTGAAAGCTGCAGACCGCGCACTGGCCTTGGCAAAAGGGCAACGAAGCCCCACGCTGAGCCTGAACTCTTCATATGGAAATAACTACTCCGACCAAATCAGGGTAAGCAACAACCCTCTTGATCCCGGATTTAAAGAAACCAAACCTTTTTGGGATCAGCTAAACGACAACCGGAGTATTACCCTTGGTTTTAGGCTGACCATCCCCATCTTAAATGGATTTCAGGTATCTACAAACATTAAACAATCTGAGATTTCGCTGCATAATGCCAACCTGAACCTGGAAATAGAAAAAAACAACTTACGTAAGAGTATTGAGCAGGCTTATACAGATGCGCTGGCAGCCTACCAAACCTATATCGCCCGTGAAAAATCAGTGATATCACTTAGAGAGTCTTTCAAATATGCACAGGAAAAATTAAATGTGGGCATGCTGAGTTCCACCGATTACGATGTGGCAAAAGTCAAGCTTTTCAATGCAGAATCAGATATTATTTCTGCAAAATACGATTATATTTTTAAGACAAGGATTCTTGATTTTTACCTTGGTCGCAGCCTCACATTAAAAGACATTGCAACATTGAAGTCTTCACAGGCAAACGCTGCAAAATAGGGTTTGAAATGCCTGAAGAATGATTACATTAGCACACAAAAAATAAAAAAATGACAAAATCCCGGAAAAAAATAATTTGGTACATCATCGGCGCACTTGTGCTGGTCGTGATTGTGGTGTTGGCCGTAAAAAAAGGTAAATCGTCAGAGGCACAAAAAGTTGCTGTTGAAAAGGTTACCAAAAGAAACATTATTGAGACCGTTTCGGCCAATGGCAAGATTCAGCCGGCTAAGGATGTGAAAATCAGCCCTTATATTTCAGGCGAAGTTGTGAAACTTTTCGTAAAGGAAGGTAACTTTGTGAAAAAAGGTCAGAAGCTGGCAAAGATTGATCCCAAAATTTACATTTCAAGTTTCCAACAGGCAGAAGCTGCCGTGAAAACCACAGAGGCTAACATGGCCAATGCAAAAGCACGTCTGGCACAGTCGCAGGCACAGTACACAAAAAGCGAGCTTGACTTTGCCCGTAGTGACAAACTTTGGAAAAAACAGGTCATTTCTGATGCAGATTACGATGCTGCGCGCTCTACATACCTCGTTGCCAAAGCCGAGGTGAAAGCAGCTGAAGAAAGTTACAAAGCCAGCCAATTTCAGGTTAAGAGTTCCAAAGCTAAGCTGAGTGAAGCAGAGGAAAATCTGAACCGCACAGCCATTTATGCACCTAACAGTGGTACTGTTGCTAAACTGAGTGTACAGGTGGGCGAACGGGTTACCGGTGCTTCACAGTTTTCAGCAGGTACGGAAATTATGCGTATTGCCAATTTGAATGTACTGGAAGTAAATGTGGAGGTTAACGAAAACGACATTGTTCAGGTCGCCATGAACGACACCGCCCTGATTGAGGTGGATGCATATCTGAACCGTAAATTCAAGGGTATTGTAACCGAAATCGCCACTTCGGCCAACACAACCGGCGTAAGTGCCGACCAGGTTACCAATTTTGATGTAAAAATCAGGATGCTGAAATCGTCTTATGCCGATCTTATCCGCCCTAAAAACCTCATTCCCTCTCCTTTCAGGCCCGGGATGTCTGCAACGGTTGAAATACAAACCAAACGTGCCGACAATGTTCTCGCCGTTCCCATTCAGGCAGTTACGACAAGAGCCGATTCTACCGGCCGCACTAAGTCACCTCTTGAAAAACGGGAAGAGAAAAAAGTTCAAAATGGTACCCAACTGCAAAAGAAAACAACAGAATATGTCTTCCTTTATCAAAAGGGTATCGCTAAACTTCAAAGAGTAAAAACCGGCATCCAGGATAATATGTATATTGAAATAACGAAGGGTGTAAAAGAGGGGCAGGAAGTAATTACAGCACCTTATCGGCTTGTTTCCAAAACTTTAAAGAATGGTGACAAGGTGAAAAAAGTGAATAAAAAAGAGCTGTTCACGATTAAGAAGAAGTAACGGGGGGAAAACTTTGGGAAAAATATTAAATATTGAAACTTCCACACAAGTTTGTTCGGTAGCACTGTCTGTGGACGGAAAAACAGTGGCTTTGCAGGAGTCAAACACGAAAAGCTCACATGCACAGCAGATTACTATTTTTGCCGAACAGCTCATGTACAAAACAGGCTTTAACTTTCAGGATCTGGATGCCATTGCCGTCAGCAAAGGACCTGGCTCATACACCGGTTTACGCATTGGTGTTTCCACGGCCAAAGGTTTCTGCTATTCACTGGATAAGCCTCTGATTTCTGTTGGCACACTCAAATCACTGGCTAAAGGAATTTTACTGAAGCTTACTTCCGAAGGGGGAAATCCGGATGATTTTCTTTTCTGCCCCATGGTAGATGCCCGGCGCATGGAAGTCTATACGGCGGTTTATGATAGCCGGCTTCACGAGGTGAGAAAAGTTATGGCGGAGGTTATCGATGAAAATTCATTTGCTGATTTTTTCAAGCAGGGAAAATCTCTGATTTTCATAGGCGATGGCGCAGCAAAATGTAAAGAACTATTGACTAAAGTTTCCTCTAATGCAATATTCCGGGAGGAGCTTTTGGCTTCGGCGACCTATATGGCACCTCTGGCTGAAGAAAAACTCAAAGCCAGGGTTTTTGAAGACACAGCCTACTTCGAACCCTTTTATTTGAAAGATTTTGTCGCCGGTATCCCACACGTGAAAGGGTTGAAATAGTTCCGTTGCAGCCCCCCACTGTCGCACATTAGTCACTCATAGCAAGTAATCATTCTCCCAGCCGGTAATCATTTTTATTTCCTGTGAAATCGTATTTTTGTCTTTCCAAAAAAAGAATACCATGCTCACGATAAAGAAATTCGTTTTCAATACCTTCCAGTTGAATGCATATGTTGTTTACGATGAAAAAGGAGACTGTCTGCTTTTCGATACCGCTGTTTCTACCGATACCGAAATGCAACAATTAGAGACTTTTATTTCGAAAAACAACCTGACACCCAAATTACTGGTGAACACACACAGCCACATCGATCACATTCTGGGTAACCGTAAAGTAGCAGAACGTTATCATCTGAAACTGGCAGCACATTCCGGGGGACAGGGATTTATAGACCACGCTGCCACCAGTGCCGCCAGCTTCGGGCTCCCTTTCGATGGTGTTAAGGAAATCGACATGCTGTTAAACGAAGGCGATACCCTGGCTTTGGGAAACCACGTCATGCAGGTTTTTTATACCCCGGGACATGCTGATGGTAGTCTTTGTTTCTATGCCAAACAAGAGGGGTTTGTCATCACCGGCGATGTACTTTTCTACCAGAGCATTGGCCGTACCGACCTGCCCACGGGTGATTATGATATTTTGCAAAAGAGTATTTGGGAGAAGTTGTTCGTACTTCCGGATAAAACGGTAGTTTATCCCGGTCATGGCCCCAACACAAGCATTGGAGTTGAAAAAGAAACTAATCCTTTTGTAGCTATAGGTATTGAATAGATGAAGCTGCAAGCCGGACAGAAAATTTATGTTGCCCCTTTTCAGGGAATCACAACACGGATCTTCCGGGAAGTTTTTACTCGCCATTTTTCCGATACTGACAAATTGTTCACTGCCTTTTTTACTGGTATTCATAACGAAAAAAGTCTGCGTTCAAGGCAAAAAGAGCTGGAGAAAACCAACCACAACGGGGTGCCGGTAGTTCCTCAGATTCTAAGCAAAGATGGGGATGAAATTCTCCTTTTCGGGAAACTGTGTCATAACCTGGGATTTAGTGAAGTCAACTGGAATCTGGGCTGTCCTTTCCCGCGAGTCGCCCGTAAAATGCGGGGTTCGGGGCTGCTACCCTATCCCGAAAAAATAAAGGAGATACTGGAGAATGTCATCCCCACCCTGCCGGTGAAGCTATCCGTAAAATGCAGGCTCGGCTACCACAACGCCGACGAAATTATGGCACTTCTTCCGGTATTCAATAATTTTCCTCTTTCGGAAATCATTGTACACGCACGCCTTGGCGAGCAGATGTACAAAGGTAATGTGGACACCGTAACTTTCAAAAAGGTCCTGCAAAAAACAACTCACCAGATGGTTTACAACGGAGATATCTTCTCCCCTGAAAATTTTGAATCCATACAACAACAATTCCCACAGGTAGATCGCTGGATGATAGGCCGCGGACTGCTGGCCGACCCGTTTTTACCAGGGCAGCTGCAAGGTGCAGGAATACCATCCCGACCGCTCAGCATAATCCGGAAATATGTGGATGACCTCTATTATGCTTACCGGAAGGAGTTCAACCACAGCTTGCGTACCATCAATGTGATGAAAGAATTCTGGAGCTATCTTTCCCTCTCTTTTGGCCGCCCGGAACGGGTGTTTGGTAAAATAAAAAAGTGTACCTCTTTTGATGCTTACGAAGATGCTGTGAACTACGCTCTGGACAACTACAAATGGTTGGGAAATGGTGGAGAGAAAATAAAGTAAAACATGCTGTTTTATTTAAAATATCTGCGGCAACAGAAAGGTGTGCCGGAATAAATCCGGAATCAGCCTACCAGGAAAAGGGAAAGCCCCTCTTACAAAAAATTAATTCCCTAAAATTCCCCGTTTACCGACAAATTCCTGTCGTTCACCGATTTTTCTTTTTTGCATCATACCAACCGTCCTATATTTGCAATAAATTTAAAAGCAGAAAGTAATGGAAAATAATCCCAATAGACAGCATAACACCCAAAACGGCAAACTGGTCATCGGCGGGCTGTTGATTTTTGTGGGTACCATTTTAATGCTCTCCAATCTTGACTTTTTTGACATCAACATGGGACACTACCTTTTCTCATGGAAAAGTATTCTCATATACATCGGGCTGGTCATGCTGGCCAGTCGCACCAACAAAAAGCCAGCCTATATTTTACTAGGAATAGGCGTTTTCTTCTGGTTACCCGATATTTTCGGGTACTCTGTCCGGTTCAGAGATGTCCTGTGGCCAATGATATTTATCGGCCTGGGATTCCTGCTTATCTACCGACAACGTACACCACGGCATATCAGCTACGATGAAAAAGGCACACCGGAGGAAGATAATAGCGGTTATCTTAATGATGTTTCCCTGTTTGGCGGCGGAATAAAAATTATCCAGTCAAAAAACTTCAAAGGTGGTAACATCACCGCCGTTATGGGTGGATCTGAATTCGATCTGCGTCATGTGGAATTTGCCTCAAAAGTAGCAGTTATTGACGTCTTTACGTTGTTTGGTGGCACCAAGTTCATCGTACCTGAAAACTGGACAATACAGTCGGATGCAATCTCTATTTTGGGCGGCTTTTCCGACAAACGTGCAGTAAGCGTGAACTCTCCCGAAGATAACGTGCTGGTCATAAAGGGGCTTGTCATGCTTGGCGGTATTGAAGTAAAAAGTTTCTAATCATAAAATCAACAAACAATGAAATCAAAAGTAGCAGCTTATTTCCTTTGGTTTTTTCTGGGTTTCTTTTCTGCCCATCGTTTTTATCTTGGGAAAATCGGGAGTGGCATTCTCTACCTCCTTACCGGCCAGCTTTTGGGTATTGGCTGGATCATCGACCTCTTCCTAATTGATGGTATGGTGGAGCGTTACAACCTGGAAACCAGAGTAAGTAAAATAGAAACCGTATGGGTATAATAACCTTCTGAAAAAAGAAAAATGCAGTAAGATGATGCTGAACCCCGTTTCAAAAAATAAAAGTTATTTTATCAGCTACCTCGCTATTTGGGTATTCATCACAGGTATGCACACACTGGTTCTCAATTTCTTTTATGATATAAACGGAATGGAAAGCCTGACCGATGCACTTATTTTCAATCTCATTTTTTTGCTCATCGGTTACAGTCTCTGGTACGTCATCAGATTTAATCTGAAAGAAAAACCATCATTTCTCGACTTGCTTTTCAACCACCTGATGATAGCTACCGTGGTCATTGTCCTATGGCTGCTGCTGGGTTACTTTACCATGCAGAGCTTTTATGGTACCGATGAAACTTACATGGTGTTTCTGAAAAATTCACTAGCCTGGCGGGCTGTCATAGGGCTGTTTTATTATTTGCTTTTCGTGATGTTTTATTACCTGATTATTTATTATGATGATTTACAGGAAAAACTGAAAATTGAAAGTAAGTTACAAAATCTGGTTACCAAAGCAGAGCTGGAAACTTTAAAATCACAAATCAATCCCCATTTCCTGTTTAACAGTCTTAACTCCATCAGCTCACTCACCATGACCAGCCCTGAAAAAGCACAGGAAATGGTCATCAAGCTATCCGATTTTCTGCGTTATTCGCTGAGCCATGATAAAAACGAAAAAACCAGTCTGGAAAAGGAATTTGAGAATCTGAAGCGCTATCTTGAAATTGAAAAGGTACGTTTTGGCAAACGGCTGAATTTTGTTTACAACATCCCCGAAAGATGCTATAAACAAATGATTCCCAACATGATTCTGCAGCCGCTCATCGAAAACTCCATAAAGCACGGCGTTTACAACAGTTCTGACGAGGTGCAGGTTGAGATTTCCTGTAAGGAGGAAAATGCGTATCTTGTCATCGAAATCAGCAACGATTATGACCCGGAAGTGAAGAAACCCAAAGGCGAAGGTATTGGGCTAAAAAATATCAGAAAAAGGTTGCAACTGATCTACCTCCGGAGTGATTTACTGGAAACCGTTGCCGAAAAAATGGTTTTCAGGGCTATATTACGTTTACCAAAAGATACAGCTCATGAACAATAGGATACTTGCCATAATCATCGAAGATGAACAGCCTGCCCGCGATCTGTTAAAAGCTTACTTGCAGACGCATAATGAAATAGAGTTAGTGGCTGAATGTGAAAACGGTTTTGACGGTATAAAAACCATTGCCGAGTACCGCCCCGATTTGATTTTTCTCGATATCCAAATGCCAAAGCTCACCGGCTTCGAGATGCTGGAGTTGCTGGATGAGTATCCCGAAATCATCTTTACCACGGCTTATGACGAATTCGCTTTGCGTGCTTTTGAGTTGAATGCTGTGGATTATCTTATGAAGCCGTTTTCCAAAACACGTTTCGACCAGGCTGTGGAAAAGGTGTTTACCCGTCTGAAAAGTAAATCGTATCAAAATAAGGCTCTTGAAAAGCTGAAAGTGCAGGTACGCGAATCTTCCGGCCCACAGGAAAGATTTTTCGTGAAAACCGGTAACCACATCGATGTCATTCCCACGGATGAAATTATACATGTGGAAGCACAAGACGATTATGTGGAATTTCACACTGCAAAAGGCCGGTTTTTGAAAAAGGAGACCATGACCCAACTGGAACAACAACTTCCTGTTGAAAAGTTCCTGCGCGTTCACCGCTC
>VAPK010869626.1_pt1 | contig 14965 bp, 16 predicted proteins | sample 3395031 | NCBI WGS metagenome assembly VAPK01 (sample SAMN08290443, study PRJNA428436) | hydrothermal vent metagenome | isolation source: Deep-sea hydrothermal vent chimney 1 | place: Pacific Ocean: Juan De Fuca Ridge
CAGGGGTTAAAGCAGGGGACCGTATTGTTAAGATAGAGAATAAATTGACAAGAGATATGAGTTTAAGCGATGCGGTGAAAAAATTGAGAGGGAAACCCGGCACAGATGTAACTATTACTATTTTAAGAGAGTCTGAGTTTAAGATCTTTGATCTTACTATTAAACGGGCTATTATTAATATCCCTGATGTAAAAAATACACAGATATTAGAGGACCATATAGGATATATCCGTTTAACAGAATTTAGAGAAGATTCTGCTATTGAGTTTAGAAAGGCACTTGATAAATTAAAAAAAGAGGGTGCTGATAGCCTTATATTGGATTTGAGAAATAATCCTGGTGGGTTGTTAAAAGTAGCTATAAAGATTACAGAGGAATTTCTACCTGAAGGCACATTGATTGTTTCAACTAAAGGGAGACATCCATCTCAGGATATTAAAACCTATTCTAAAAATAAAGATCATGTCATTACATGGCCAATGGTGGTTTTAGTTAATGAAGGTAGTGCTTCTGGTAGTGAAATATTGGCAGGTGCATTGAAAGATAATAAACGTGCGATAATTTTAGGGACTCAAACTTTTGGAAAGGGATCAGTTCAGTCAGTAATTCCTCTTCCTGATGGTTCTGGTTTACGTTTGACTACAAGTAAATATTTTACACCGTCTGGGAAGTCCATCCATGGAAAAGGGATTACCCCTGATATTATTGTAAAATATGTCCCTCCTCCTAAAAAAGAAAAGAATGAAAAAGAGAAAAAGGTAGAGGAAATTTTTGATAATATAGAAATGCGAGAGGCCAAGAATCCAGAAAAATTAAAGGCAAGCAAACAAGAAAAAGAGGAACATGATAAATTGATGAGGGATAATCAAATTTTGGCTGCTATAAATGTGTTAAAAGGGGTTAAGGTTTTTAGTTCATTTGAGAAGAATGGCAAGTCTGATATAAAATAATATTATTTGGGATGTTATAAGTTTATTTTAAGAAAATATTATGAATATATTGGGTATTGAAACATCATGTGATGAGACTTCAGCAGCTGTAGTAAAGGATGGGAGAAAGATACTCTCGAATGTTGTTGTATCAAGTTTGAGAGAGCATAAAAAATATGGTGGGGTGATTCCTGAAATTGCTTCAAGAAGACAGTTAGAGTGCGTTAATCCTGTAGTTGAGAAGGCTTTGTTTGATGCAAGGATTAGTTTAAATGATATCGATGCTGTAGCTGTGACCTATTCACCTGGACTGATTGGTTCTTTACTAGTTGGAATATCTTTTTCTAGAGCATTGGCATTTGCACTTAATCGGCATTGGTTGAAAGTAGATCATATTAAGGCTCATTTATATGCATGTTTTTTACAATATGGTAATAATAGGTTGATGCCTAAACTTCCAGCGATAGGACTGGTGGTATCTGGAGGGCATACGAGTTTATATTATATTAAGGATTTTAGTAAATTTATTATTATAGGACAGACATTAGATGATGCAGCCGGAGAATCTTTCGATAAGGTATCTAGGGTATTAGGTTTGGGCTACCCAGGAGGACCTGTTATTGAGAAGCGGGCAAAGAGATGTAAGTATGTAAATTTGAGGTTTAATTGTGCAAAATTGCCTGGCACTTTAGATTTTAGTTTTAGTGGTATTAAGACAGGAGTGCTTTATTATGTAAGAGATAATAATATAGGGAAAGAGGATACTAAAAAGATAAATGAAATTGCCGCTGCCTTTCAAAGAAGTGTTGTGTCAGTATTGGTAGAAAAAAGTATGGCAGCATGTGATAGATTTAAGGTTAAGACTATGGTTGTAGGTGGGGGGGTATCAGCGAATAATTTTTTAAGAGAGGAATTTATAAGAGAGGCTTATAGTCGTAATATCAGAATATTTTTTCCCCCTATAGCTTTGTGTATGGATAATGCTGCTATGGTTGCGGGTTTAGGGTATCATATCTTGAAAAAATAAGAAGAAGGGAAGAGCAACAAAGCTATAGGCTTGTTTTGATGTGTAGAAGATATTTTAATGTTTGGAAAAGGAAGATATGATAGAGCTAAATGTGTGGAATTTATTTGTTAAGATAATACTTTCTATTATTTTGAGTGGTTTGATTGGATTTGATCGTGAGTTAAGACAGAAGGGGGCGGGGTTACGTACTCATATTTTAGTAGGTGTTGGTTCTTCACTCATTGTATTGACTTCTTTGTATATTTTTGATATATACAAAGAGATTGCCAATATCGATCCTACGCGTATGATAACGGGTATTATTACGGGGATTGGTTTCTTATGTGCAGGTACAATTATGAGGGCAGGTTCTCAGGTTAGGGGTCTAACCACTGCTGCTACATTGTGGATTGTTTCTTGTGTTGGTATAGCAGTTGGTGCAGGAGATTATAGTGCAGCTATTTTGGTTTCGGGGGTTGTTTTCTTGGTCTTAAGAGGATTGCCTTCTATAGAAAAGAATATATCGTCATTATCTCACGGTAGAAAAGATTATACTAGTAAAGGAGAATCCAATTTAATATAGCGGAGGTATATTTATGGGGTTGATGAATCGGAGAGTTCCTGAAGAAGAGAGAGAGAATAACAAAGTAATCGAGATAAACGCTCAAATGCAGGGGAGTCTGGTGTTTAAGGATTCAGTTAACCTTAAGATAAATGGTGACTTTAATGGTAGTCTTGATGTAAGAGGAACACTTACAATTGGGGAAAAAGCAAATATCATTGCTAATATTACTGGAGAAAATATAATTGTTGCCGGTCATATAAAAGGAGATGTTGTAGCCTATAAAATGTTGGTGTTTATGCCTACTGCGGTAGTTGAGGGTAATATAAAAACACCTAAGTTAAATATAGTCGAAGGAGCAGTATTTCATGGCCATTGTTCTATGGGGAGTAGTGATGAAACAACACAATATTCTGATATGATGGATATAGATGAGGTAGCTCGTTATTTGGAAATAGACGAACAGGAGATTATTAGTTTGGTAAATGCAGGTAAAATCCCTGCAGAAAAGATAGGTGATAGCTGGAGATTTAAACGTAGTCAAATAGATGCATGGGCATCATCTGGGCGGGTTTAGTATTTTAGATAGTTTTTATGTTTAAAACGATTTCGTGGATAGAGGTATAATGGCAGGCTCAAAGTTTATTTCAGTAAGAGAGGCAGCTCAGATACTCTCAGTATCAGAAAAGACGGTAATGGATCTCATTGAAGAAAGGAAACTCCAGGCGTATAAAATAGCAGACAAGTTTTTGCGTTTAAAAAGAGATGAGATAATAAGGCTTAAAAATACAGGTGAGGTAGATAGCGAGAACGAAGAATTCCCTTATACTTTTGGAGAACGAATAAAAGATTTTTTTTATTTCAATGATTTTTATATAATTTCTGGTATTATTATTGTAGTATTATTGTATTTTATATTTCATGATTAAACGGTTAATTAAGTGAATGGAAAGTTTTTTTATGGATTGTCCAAATAGAAAAAAAAATTTGGAAAGTTGTAATTGTACATATCCAGGATGTCCTAAAAAAGGCATTTGTTGTGAGTGTCTTAGATATCATCGGGAAAAGGGGGAATTGCCGGCCTGTTTTTTTTCTAAAGAGGATGAGAATACCTATAATAGGACTATAGAATTTTTTATAAAGAATCTTCCTTAAAAAGTATATTTAATATTTTTAGACATGGCGGGGTAGCTCAGTTGGTTAGAGCACACGGCTCATACCCGTGGCGTCGACGGTTCGAATCCGTCCCCCGCTACTATTGAGAGATGATTGGTAGAAAAATAGGGATACATTTCATTTTTTAATGATGTGTCCCTATTTTTTTGCATCTTTTTAAGATAATAAATAGATAATGCTTTATGGATATGGGGTTTGTAATAATAAAGACGAATAAATTTATAACTATATAGTCAAATGAAGTGGTAATATCTAGCGTGTGTATTGTTTGTTTTTTATAGTATTTTTACAGGACATTAGATTTTATAGCCAAGCATAAGCAAGGCTTTGAAAGGAATTTATTTTATAAGACAACAGATATATTCAACCAGGAATTAGACCTAATCATGTTTGACACAACGGGCATCAAGTACTGGGGAGAAGGCAAGGATGCTGGAATACTCCAGCATGGTTACTCTAAGGAAAAACGTAGTGATTTAAAGCAGATAATAGTAGGGATATTGATGACAAAAGAAGGGGATCCAATAGCCTGTGAGATAATAAAAGGCAACGAAGCGGATGTAAACAGTTTTGAGAAGATTGTAGAAAAGATAAAGAGCAAATACACCATAGGCAAAATCATATGGGTGGCAGACCGAGGAATGATATCAAAGAAAAACATAGAACGCCTAAATGAACTGAAGCAGGAATATATATTGGGAGTAAGAATGAGACAATTTGACAAACAGAGGCGCAAAGAACTGTTAAATCCAAAAGACATGTGGGAAGTTAGAGATAATTTATATGTAAAAGAAGTGGAGAAAGAAGGCGAAGGCAGATACATAATTTGTTACAACCCAGAAGAAGCAGCAAACAGACACCATAAGCGGATAGCGTTTAAACATCACTTAAACAAAAAGATATCCAGCAGAACAGCCAAAGACTGGATGATAAAAAATGGGTATAAGAAATATATAGAATTTGAAGATAAAAGTATATCTTAATGAGGAGAAATTACACGAAAAAGGCCAATATGATGGATACTGGGTGTTGATAACAAACACTGCCCTCAGCAGTCAGGAAGTTGCGCTGCATTACAAGGGGCTATGGCAAATAGAAGCAGGGTTTAGGGATCTAAAGAGCGAATTAGAGACATCACCTATCTATCATTACAAAGAAGAACGAATAAAGGCACATGTTTTTATTTGTTTTTTAGCGTTAATATTAAAGATAACGTTAAAAAAGAAGATAAAAGCTATTGATGCAGATGTGAGTTTTAATGAAGTACCGCCAAGGATATTGTTTTACAATAGAGATAGCAAATGTAGTGTCCCGTCTGCCTGTGGTGCATCCTCTCTCGTCGATAAATAGTCTTTTTTTAACCTCCAACTGTCAAAGTTGCGATAGTAGGGTGTAAACTATAGTATATGAAGAATAAAAACAATTTTATTATGTTAAACCTTTGTGATTTTCCCAGCTTGAATACAACTTGTACATACATGAACTCTTTTAATTGTACCGTTTAAATTAATTCTTACACGTTGGAGATTAGGTAAAAAACGCCTAAGAGTCTTTCCTACAATCTTGGAACCTGCACCACCTTTTCTTTTTACCATACCGCGTCTTTTATATTTTACTCCAGGCAAGTATCCTTTCTTACATATTTCACAAACTTTTGGCATAATAGTCTCTCCTCTTTTATTATGTAATGAAATAATCTATCAAATTACAATATATATGAAGTATAGCGAAAAAATTTTTTTTGTCAAGTAGTGGATATATATATGTTACCATTTTTTAGACACGTATAATTGAGTAAAATTTGTTTTATTTAGTAAAATCAGTATAAAAATCAAAAATAACACATATTATTTGTGAAACTAAGTAGTACGTCAAGTAAGTATGTTTTTAATAAAATATATATTAACAGTACTCTTAGTCCCAGTCTACCTAAAAAATATATAAGAGTATTACTACTTTTTGACACTTTATTAAATAATTGGAACCATAACTTTACTCCAAGTATGATTAGGAAAGGGATAGCAGATAATATATATCTTGATTGATAGTTGCCCCACATAATAAAGAAGGTTAGAATAATTCCAGCAGAAATACTTATAAGAGAGGCTTCGGGTTTCCTATTAGGAGTGTAAGAGAATAGATAAATAAATGATAAGGTATATATAAAAGAGTACTCTATGAGCCGTCTAAAATAAAAAGAAGGGGTTTCGTTTAAGAAGACCCCAAACATCCATGAGGTAAATGGAATATGTCTCGGTTGTAAGCTATGTAATAAAGCATTTTTAAGAAATATGCATATTATAGTTAAAATAAGGATGTAGGAAAGACTAGATAATATATTATTATTTTTTATATTCTTATTATTAGTAAAATAATACCAGATATTTGATTTGTTATTCTTTTTGATTTTTTTATATAATATAGTTCCTATACCAGCAAGAAGAAAAATTGGAATGATTTTTGAAAGCCGTTTTATATCTTTTACTAATGCCAATAATTCAGGATGTCTTAATACTGACTTTATCCCATATACTTTATAATTCCAATAAAACCAAGGCATAAGCATAATAATTGGAAGGCCTAGAGATATAATAAAATATTTATTTTTAAATAAATTTTTTTTGTAGATTATAGCAAATATTGTTATTGCTATAGTAATAAGAATACCTGTATACTTAGTGTTAACTGCCAAGCCTGCAGAAATTCCACTTAATATAAATAGCCAATTTTTATTATATTTTAAAGCGGAAATAAACAGTACTGCAGATAGTAGGACAAAAAAGGCTATTGTTGTTCCCATCCATACCTTTTGGGAGCACATGATGGTAATTGGATCTAACCATAAAAACAAAGCAGATATTAATCCTATTTTCCAGTCAAAAATCAAAGTGGCTAATAAATATATGAGAGGTATCATTAATATCCCGGCAGTTAATGATATATATTCTGCAGATAAAAGTTTATCTCCAAATATTCTTATAGAGAAGCTGATAAGCAGTGAGAATACAGGCGGATGTTTAAAAAGTGGTTCAGAGAAATATTTAGGTAATTTCCTTCCGCTGGCCATGAGTTTTTTGCCATAGGGAATTGTATTGTAGTCAAGGATGTTTTTGGCCATCTGGGAGCCCATTGTATAATAAACTATTTCATCTATTGTGCGCATTTGATGCTTTTTAAAATTATTTAACCGTATAATAAAGGCAGATATACTAAGAAAGGTGAGTGTTAAAAATATTAAAAGTTTTTTTATGATTTGTCTTTTCATGGATGGGAAATAATTAAGAATTAATAAAAATTGTTACTTTCTGCCTGCCGTGTTATTCTAAACAAAACAAAAAACTGAGATAGAAATATTACGCTAGGCAGGAATGATATTTAATATTATTGGAATATTATTTTTAAGTATTCAAATATCTACGAATATGGCCTTTCCTTTCTTCACATATAGGTGGCTCCCATGTGATATTACGTCCAAAGCATACACCCATTTGTTCATGAAATGCTATAATACGTGGATCCACATATCTTTGTTTTATTGCCTTGTGAGCATCTATATATTCTATTTTTCCACGGCTGACTCCTACTATAGTTACACCGCTTTTGCCTTCATGCAATAATATAACTGCCCCGGCACCTACTTCCTTGCCAAAATTAACGTCATATACAGAGGAGTCTCCACATCGGACTAAATGACCGGGAGATACGGTTCTTACCTCTGGTATTTCGTAGAGATCTTTAACAAACATTTTTTGCTCTTTCATAAACTGTTTTATCTCCGGATCAGTTTTTAATCTTTTAGTAAGTTCATCGCAAACATATTTACCGGCTCCTGCCAATCTTTTATGCCCAAATGCATCTGTTCCAGCTGATTTGTCATAAAGTTCACCGCCGTCAGCTTTTTTAAGCCCTTCAGCTACTAAAATTAGATAGGTCCCCGCTTTAACATCACTCGATGCAACCCTAGACATAAAGGTTTCTTTACAATCTTTATATAAAATATCAAAATCAACAGGCACTTCTGGTATCAATATGGCATCGGCATCAGCTGCTATACCAGCTCGAAATGCGGTATGTCCGGCATATCTTCCGAATACCTCCATTACTATAATTCTGTTATGTGTCCGGCCAGTGGTTTTTATATCATCTACAAAGCGTGCTATGCGATTGACTGTAGAATCAAAACCTACAGAATACGTTTGTAAGTCTAAATCCATCGTTTTGGGTGCATGTACACATTTAATCCCTTGTTCTGCTAGGTCTATCATTACCTTTCCTGTATCATCCCCACCGCTAATGACCAGTCCTTCTAATTTAAATTTTTTAAGACCGGCTTTTATTCTTTTGTACTTATCGGGATCTGCAATCTTTGCTATTTTTACACGAGAATGTCCTGCCTCAGAGCCTGCAGCATTTGCATTTACGGAATCTATCCTTTCAGGAGTTAATTCAACAAGTTTATCAAATTCTACTAAATTATACAGGCCCGCATATCCATTGGGAATTACAAAACAAGATGTTCCATATCTCCTTGCCATTAATGCGGTTCCTTTAAGTACAGCATTAAGTCCACCACAATCGCCTCCACTTGTAATTATTCCTATTTTTTTCATTTTGTTTCTCCTTAAAGTTGATATAATTTTAATAGCTCTTTAATTTAAAAGGAAATATGCTAAAATATTATATATAAAAAAAATAAAAATAATATAATATTTTTTAATTTTTAAAGAATAAAATTTATATTAGGAGAAAGATAGATGGAGGGGAAAAATTATCATCAAGGAATTAGTAAAACTCGCAGGGGAAAACGTGTAAAGGGTGTGGTTGCTGATTATTCTTTGAGTGAGGAATCAGTCCATAGACAAACTGTTTTTATTAAGGATCTTAGTGCTTATGGGGTATGTATTTATGCTCAACGTAAAATAGATATTGATACTATTTTGTATATGAATTTATATTTTTCTGGAAATCCTCAGGCTTTTGAAGTAAGGGGTAGAGTCGTATGGCAAAGTATGTCAGAATATTTGGGGTATCACTGTGTGGGTATAGAATTTTTTGGTCTTTCTCAGGATGAGCAGGATAAATTATTGAAATATATATCTTCTATTTTATCTTAAAAACGCTATATTCATCCTTTACATCTGCGTAAAATTTTGGTATACTTATGCTTCATTATTCGAGAAGGAGCTAAATTTCCATGGTTTGTTGGGTATTTAAGCCGGCGTAGCTCAGTTGGTAGAGCAGCTGATTTGTAATCAGCGGGTCGGGGGTTCGAGGCCTCTCGCCGGCTTTTATCTAGAGAAATCTGATGGTAGATTTTTGGGCAGGTACTCAAGTGGTCAACGAGGGCAGACTGTAAATCTGCTGCGCTTGCGCTTCGGAGGTTCGAATCCTTCCCTGCCCATTTATATATCCCTCTGAAAAGTGAGGAATATAGGCGGGCGTAGTTCAGTGGTAGAACACAAGCCTTCCAAGCTTGAAACGTGAGTTCGATCCTCATCGCCCGCTTTTTTAGTTTAGTTATTATATAATTATAATATATATATTATTCTCACCATGAATTCTTTCCGAGTTTTATTTAAATATCTATATTCTACTTGGTTTATTTCTTTAGTGTTATTGGGTGTTTTTTTGTCTACTACTAGTTACAAGTATGGTTGGGATGATCAACATGTTGAGATTCCTTTATTGAAAAGTTTAATAGATAGTAGTCTTTATGTGGGGGATTATTATGTAGATAGTCTTAAAAGAAATTTCCCATCATATCTTTATCCAATATTGGCTCATATTATTAGTATTAACCAGATTCCTCTAGTATATTTTATCCTTTATCTTATTAGTAGGTATTTTTTATTTTTTTGGATATACAAATTATGGCTCTCAATAACAAAAGATAAGTTACATGCTTTTTCGTGTGTAATAGTTTTTATTGCATTTAGTAGGGTATATGAATTTCTTTATAGAACATTTTCTCATCAAGAATTTGCCCTTGCTATTATTTTTGCGGGTATATATTTCTTTTTTATTGATAGATTTTTTACTGCTGCCATATTGCTAGGAGTTGCTACAGATTTTCATGCATTGTATAGTTTATTCCCATTTATTTATATGGAGATATATCTTTTATGGCAATTTAAACGACATGGCTTTCTCACGTTCATTAAGGCATCATTGTTTTATTTAATCTTTGCCTCACCGTTTATTTTTTGGGTTATTGGAAACCATATGGCGGCAAAGAATATTTCAGCAGGTATTTCTCATACGGATTGGAAAGCTCTTTATTTGCTTGCCTGTCCTCAAAATTTTATGTTCCCACCAGTTAGTCTTAAAATTATAGTTAGTTCTTTTAAATTATTTTTTGCCGCTACTAAAAAGTATTTAGTCTTAATTTTTCTTTTTATAATAAATATAATTTTCAACAGTTTTTTTAGACATAATAAGAAGGCATTAGCTTTTTGTATAGGGGCCTTTTCTCTTTTAGTTATCTGTTTTGTATTTACATATATTTATCCTATTAAGTTTGTGGTTGATTTGAACCTTATACGGAATACTCAATATTTACATTTTCTTCTTATGGGATTTACTACTATTTTGTTTATAAAGAAAATAGAAGAAAGCTCTATTGCAGTTGGTTTGGCTATGTCAGCAATATTTTCAATGTTGAAATACAGTGAATATATAAAGCTTACGGCTTTAGCTTTATTATTTTTTACCTTGATAGCTTTTAATGCCAGAAAAGTTAGAATAAAGTGGTTGGGTGTCTTGATAATGACTATTTCAACTTTTTTTGTTTTATATTGTGTATTTGGGATCTATTTGCTATTTAAACAACAACTATATCAACCCAGCACTTATGTTTGTTTAATAATATTAACTTTAGGTATAGTTATAGTATACATAGCTGCAAATTATGTTAATACTAAAAGGAGAGGGAGGATAAAAAAATTATTTTATATTGTTCCGTTAATTATCTCTGTAATACAATTTGTTCATTATAACATTGAGCGACACTACAGAGAGAAACATGGTGATGGTTTTTGGCGTGTTATGAGGAGTTGGGTAGATATGCAACGGTTTGTAAAAGAAAATACACCCAAAGATGCCGTAATATTAGTCCCATATGATTTACCTATGGGAGGATTTCGTATTTTTTCTGAGAGGAAGATAGTTGCTTCTGAGCGAGATTGTGGTATTGTAGGTTTTGATTATGATGCAGCTTTGGAATGGAAAAAGAGGATTGATGATATATCTGCTTATACAATTAGACCACATAGGCCAATAATAGGTGCAATTAAAAATGCTATACTAAAATATAATGCCAATTATGTAGTATTTTTAAGATATATTGTCCCTGCTGATAACAATCATTTATTTAAAAGGATATACACAAATTCAGATTTTGCCCTTTTTAAGGTAATGAAACCATAGTATTTATTAAAATTGAATTTTATGTTCCTTTTAACATTTAATATATGAAAAAGACTATAGAGAAAATATCTGTTATAGGTGATGGTGGCTGGGGAACCACTTTAGCAATTTTTTTGCTTAAAAAAGGATATTTAGTGAAGTTATGGGGACCCTTTTCTGATTATATTTCTCACATGAGAGAAAATAGATATAATTCGAAATTTTTGCCTGATATCAAGTTGCCTTCAGCCTTGCAGTTGACCAGCGACTTAACTTATGCTGTTGCCGAAGCCGATCTTATAGTATTTGCTATTCCTTCAAGATATGCCCGTAATATTATAAAACGTTTAGCACGAGTTAAGACAGACTTTACAAAAAAATTTTTTGTTAGTGTCACTAAAGGAATAGATAATGTTTCATTAGAAAGAATCTCAGAAATGTTAGTAGAATGGCTTGGGACTGTAGATGTTGCAGTTTTGTCAGGACCTACCATTGCTATTGAAGTGGCTAGAAATATGCCTTCAACAGCTGTCGTTGCGGCCCGAAGGGCAACTGTAGCAAAGATAATACAAAATGTATTTAATTCTCAGTTTTTTCGTGTATATACTAATACTGATGTTATTGGAGTAGAACTTTGTGGCAGTATAAAAAATATTATAGCCATTGCGTGTGGTGTATGCGATGGGCTTGGTTTTGGGGCTAATACTAAGGCAGCAATATTGACACGTGGATTGGTTGAAATGGCACGCCTTGGTAGTGTAATGGGTGCTAAAAGAAAGACTTTCTCCGGGCTGGCTGGGTTGGGAGATATGGTTACTACGTGTTTTAGTCCAAAGAGTCGTAACAGGTATGTTGGGGAACAACTTGGCAAAGGCAAGTTTATTGATGATATTCTCTCTTCAATGGAGATGGTAGCAGAAGGAGTAGATACAGTAAAATCAGTATATAAACTTAGTCTTAAGTATGAGGTGTATATGCCTATAACACATGAAGTTTATCATATCATTTATAAAAATAAACCTCCTATTGATGCGGTTTCAAGTTTAATGAACCGCAAACTCAAATCCGAATAATTTTGTTATTCGATAAGGTATTTTTTTAATTAACCCTTGTCGTAATATTAAAAATATATTAATATATATAAACATTTTTAATAAAGAAAAGGGAGTGTTCTTGTAATTAGGAATGGTTGTATCTCTCGGAGCGTGGCGCAGATGGCTAGCGCACTTGAATGGGGTTCAAGAGGTCGTGAGTTCAAGTCTCACCGCTCCGACCATTTATTTATAGTTATATTTCTCAATGAGATATTAATTTATTTGGCCTTGTTTTCTAGATTTTGGAGGTTTTAATGAAGGATCAATATTCAAAGGTTGAAAGAAGAAAGAATAAACGGATTAAAAAGCATTTTTTGCTTTCTTATTATCTCAGAGATAATCCAGAAAAGAAATACGAAGTGACCCAATTAAAGAATATCAGCTTAGGTGGTATGTGTTTTATCACTACAAGGGCGTATGCACCGGGAACGGTGATGGGTATCGATTTGAATACCCCATATCTGAGTGATGCTACTTATTTAGAAGGGGTGGTGTTAGAATCACATGAAACAGCTAAGGGTATTTTATATAACACACGTCTACAGTTTAAAGATCTTACACCAGAGGCTAAATTTTTATTAAAGAAAATTATGGACTTCTTTGCTAATAGGAGAGATGAGTTATGAGAAACGTTAATATAGGTTTAATAGGTTATGGGACGGTAGGCAGCGGGGTGGCTATTTTTATTAAAAAAAAGGGGAATTATATTAAGAAAAAGTTCGGTGTAAATCTTTCTATTAAAGCAATATGTGATTTGGATATACATAAAAAGAATATTAATTCATTAAACAAAGATATAATGCTGACCACTAGTTATGAGGATATTGTTGGTGCGGATAATATAGATACTGTTGTTGAACTTATAGGAGGGCTTCATCCGGCAAAGGAGATAGCAGAAAAGGCTATTAGGGCTGGGAAATATTTTGTTACTGCTAATAAGGCGCTTATTTCTAATTTTGGTAATATTTTGTTTAGGTTAGCAGATAAATATCGTAAGAGCATATTTTTTGAATCGTCTGTATGTGCAGGGGTCCCTATTATCAAAACCATAACAGAAGGCATTGCCGGTAATAGTTTCGATGGGATATACGGGATAGTGAATGGCACGTGTAATTTTATTTTAAGTGAGATGACAAAAAACAGATGTTCTTTTGAAGATGCTGTGAAGGCTGCTCAAAAAAAAGGTTATGCGGAAAGCGATCCTACTTTGGATATTAATGGTATGGACACAGCACATAAGCTAGCTATTATGATAAGTCTTGGGTTTGGTAAATTTATCAGGGTAAAGGATATATACACCGAAGGTATTACTCATATATCAGGCGAGGACATAGAATATGCAGAAAGCCTTGGATTGGTTATAAAATTATTAGCAATATCTAAAAAAGTATCGTCTCCTAATACTAAGACATCGGATGAGATAGAGGCACGGGTTCATCCTACACTTATTGCTAAGGGGCATCCACTTGCCTCAATAAATGGTATATATAATGCAGTATTTTTTCAAACTTCACCTTTAGGAGATATTCTTATTTCCGGGGAAGGTGCAGGACAAATGGCAGCCGCATCTGGTGTGATAAGTGATCTTATAAATCTTGCATCTGGTCATGTTAATACCTCAGCATTGCGAAATATTTATAGTGAAGGTAAAGGTTTGAAGATCAGGAAAATAGATCAGATACAAACAAAATTTTATATAAGGTTCATGGTGACAGACAAACCAGGAGTATTGTCGAAAATTTCTGGTATACTTGGTAGACATGGTATAAGTATTAACTCTGTTACTCAGAGGGCACACAATCGTCTTTCCACTGTTCCTGTTGTTATGCTTACAGATTATACCTCGGAGAGAAATATCCGTATGGCGCTTAGTCAGATAAACAGGCTTTCTGTTGTTAGAGATAAACCGGTTGCTATAAGAATGGAGAAATTACAGTGAAATGGGAAGGTATTATAAAACGATATAAAACTTTTCTACCTGTGTCTAATGCAACACCTATAGTAACGCTTAATGAAGGGAATACTCCTCTTATTTTTTCTGAATACCTGTCCAATAAGATAGGTTTAAGAGTATTTTTGAAGTATGAAGGTGTTAATCCTACTGGTTCGTTTAAAGATAGAGGGATGACAGTGGCGATATCTAAGGCAGTAGAAGATGGAGCAAAGGCTGTGATGTGTGCATCAACCGGAAATACTTCTGCCTCCGCAGCAGCATTTTCTGCCCGTTGTGGTTTGAAATGTATTGTCCTTATCCCTGAGGGAAATATTGCACTGGGGAAATTGGCACAGGCAATGATACATAATGCAAAGGTTATTGCGATTAAAGGGAATTTTGACCAGGCATTATCTTTGGTACGAAAAATTACTTCAAATTATCCTATCACTCTTGTAAATTCTATAAATCCTTATCGTATAGAAGGCCAGAAATCAGCAGCCTTTGAGATATGTGATTCTCTTTCAGATGCTCCGGATTTCCATGCTATCCCTGTAGGTAATGCAGGCAATATTACTGCTTATTGGAAAGGATATAAAGAATATAAACAAGCGGGTATAATAGGTAAGTTGCCAAAGATGTTAGGATTTCAGGCAGCAGGTGCTGCTCCTATTGTAAGAGGAAAGATTGTAGAGAAACCTGAGACGATAGCGACTGCTATAAGGATAGGTAATCCAGCAAGTTGGAAGACAGCAGAACAGGCAAGGGATGAATCTTCTGGTGTGATTGATATGGTAACTGATGAAGAAATTATTGCCGCATATAAATTGTTGGCACAAAAGGATGGAATATTTGTTGAAC
>VAPK010256172.1_pt1 | contig 14959 bp, 12 predicted proteins | sample 3395031 | NCBI WGS metagenome assembly VAPK01 (sample SAMN08290443, study PRJNA428436) | hydrothermal vent metagenome | isolation source: Deep-sea hydrothermal vent chimney 1 | place: Pacific Ocean: Juan De Fuca Ridge
ACCTTATGGAGTGGAAAAAAGCTGGGGGTGATTTACTCGCTGCCAAAAAGAAGAAGGAAAAAATAAGTATAAAGAAACCGTCTAGATTGTCCCGTAATTATTCCGAACTACCTGATTTTAATAAGCCATCAGAGAGTTTAGAGGTAGTCTTGTTTGAAGCTGTTTCTGCTCTAGTTTATAAGTTGTTTTCTTGATTTTTTTCTTTTGTTCTATGCCGAAACATTGCTTGTGCAATATTTTTAAGAAATTCATTGAATAAATAATACAAGGGAATTATAGTTAATCTTTAATTTTTAACTAAAATAAAGAGCTATGCCATCATTTGATATTGTTTCCGAGTTTGACGCACATGAAGTGCATAATGCAGTTGATCAAGCTAATAAAGAAGTTTCGACTCGATTTGATTTTAAAGGTTCTAATGCGCATTTTGAATTACAAGATGAGAGTATTACGATGAAAGCTGAATCTACTTTTCAATTACAGCAAATGCTTCCCATTCTTTATTCAAAAATGACTAAACGTGGTGTCGATATAGCTTGTTTGGAATCAGGTAGTATTCAGGACACTGGAAAAACAGCACAACAGGATATTGCTTTAAATCAGGGAATAGAGACACCGATAGCCAAGAAGATTGTTAAAATTATTAAGGATAAAAAACTCAAGGTTCAAACTGCGATTCAGGGTGAAAAATTGCGAGTGACGGGTAAGAAAAGGGATGATTTGCAGCAGGTGATAGCGATGCTAAAAGCAGAAGAATCAATTGAACTTCCCTTGCAGTTTGAAAACTTTAGGGATTAAAGCTGTATAAATTTTAGCCGGTTTTATATTTCTTCCAGATAAAAAAACAAATGATAGCAATTGAGAGCCAGACGGTTACCAGTGGACCAACAACGCCGTCATAATAGTGACTGACTAAATAATAATATTCTGAATCCGGGTTGATATTAAAAAAATCTTTTCCTATTTTTATTTGCCATACCCAAGCAGCATGGCAACCGATACAAATACCGATACTATTTTTAAATTGAATTCTAATCGTTGTCAAAAACAGCCCGACCACTAATAAGGCAATAAAGGCGGATGTAATCTCCGGATTTAATACATTTGTAAAAGCTTCTGACATAAGCTGAAAGCCGCTGCTAATTGAAAGTTCTTGGTATGGAATATCGGTTTTTGTTTTTACAAAATGAAAGGCAGCATAGTATGTAGAAGTTATGACTGCTGCTAGACCAACCGCCATTTTTTTTCCTAATCCAGCTAATAAAATACCGCTAAAAAGAGGTTCTTCTCCAAACGAAATTAATAATGCGAGTAGTAGGGCAAGGGACACACGTATTAATACTTTTTCCGTTGTCCAAATTCTTGTCGGATCGATAATATTAATTTCGAAGCTATAGAGTACAATCAAGACAGGTAAAAGGGTTACTAAACCCAAAATAAAACCATAAGCTATTTGTTTAAAAAATAAAGGTTTTGGTGAAAATCCTATCTCTGACCAAGATAGCTTTAAATAATGTCGTAAAGGAAAAATGCTAAGTAATAAAAAAATTTGTGCTGCTTTGCTGACAATTTTTCGCATTGAAACAATGTCCCCTGCGATCATCAGGACGAAGTAACTAAAAACTGATGATAGGGCAGCAAAAAATAACAGGATGAATAGTGGGGTTAAGGATGCATAGATTGTTTTTAATATCGAATTGGTAATAGTAAACATTACGCAAAATCCCCCCAGAGTGTTTGTACTGCAGATAGGGCTGCTAGTGATGCTGTTTCAGTGCGTAATATTCTATTTCCCAAACGAATTGGGATAAAAGCAGCATTGATAGCGAGATGTCTTTCTTCGTCACTGAAACCTCCTTCTGGGCCAGTGAGTAAAGCCACTTGATTGTTGTCTGGTTTTAAATGAGATAATGATTTTTCAGCATAGGGATCTAAAAAAACTTTTAATCCATTGTGTTGATGGGGCAACCAGGTTTGTAACTCTTGAATTTCATCGAATATTGGTAAGATAGTTCTGTTGCTTTGCTCTGTTGCATGTTGTGCGATATTTTTCCAGTGTTGAAGTTTTTGTTGTTTTTTATCTTCTTTAAATTTAACAACACAGCGTTTGGTTAGTAAAGGGCATATTTTATTAACACCTAGTTCTACTGCTTTTTGAACAGACCAGTCCATTCTATCGCCTCGGGATATTCCAAGTCCTAGGGTTATGTTTAATGGTGATTCAACACTTCTGCTTATTATTTTATCAATGCTGATAGAAACCCTTTTACGTGTGACTGTCGAAATTGTACATAAAAACTCATCGCCAAGCCCATTAAACAAGATAATTTCATTATCTTGTTTTAATCGAAGCACGTTTCTTAGGTAATGTGCACTGTCTTCTTGAAGGTCTATATATTGTCCGACATTTAATTTTTTTTTTACATAAAGTCTGGAAATTCTCATGGTTGGATGTCTTTTTGCATAAAAAAAGGGGCTATTAAGCCCCTTTTTCTAATATATTTAAAATATATTTAGTAGCGATAATGCTCTGGTTTGTAAGGGCCTTCAATAGGAACATTAATATATTTAGCCTGTTCAGAAGTTAATTCTGTCAAATTAACGCCAAGTTGGGCTAGATGTGCTCTAGCAACTTTTTCATCTAATTTTTTAGGTAAAATATAGACCTCATTTTTATAATCAGATGCATTTTTCCATAATTCTAACTGAGCAAGCACTTGGTTACAAAAAGAATTTGACATAACAAAGCTTGGATGTCCTGTTGCACACCCCAAGTTAACTAAACGACCTTCAGCAAGGATAATTATTTTTTTACCATCTGGGAAAGTAACATGATCAACTTGTGGTTTGATATTTTCCCAAGTGTATTGGCGTAATGAAGCAATTTCAATTTCTGAATCAAAATGTCCAATGTTACAAACAATAGCCTGATTTCTCATCGCAGCCATGTGGTCATGAGTAATGATATTAAAGTTACCAGTTGCAGTAACAAATATATTTGCTAAAGGTGCTGCTTCTTCCATAGTGACAACACGAAACCCTTCCATTGAAGCTTGCAAGGCACAAATTGGATCAATCTCAGTAATCCAGACTGTTGCACCTAAGCCACGAAGTGATTGCGCACAGCCTTTTCCTACATCACCATAGCCAGAAACGACAGCAATTTTACCAGCGATCATCACATCTGTTGCACGCTTAATGCCATCAACTAATGATTCACGGCAGCCGTACAAGTTATCAAATTTAGATTTTGTAACTGAGTCGTTTACATTGAAAGCTGGGACTTTTAATGTGCCAGCTGCAACCATTTCATATAGACGTAATACACCTGTTGTAGTTTCTTCTGATAAGCCTTTAACATCATCCATTAACTCAGGGAATTTTTTATGCATCATTGTGGTTAAGTCACCCCCATCGTCCAGAATCATATTTGGACGCCATCCATTCGGACCGATGATTGTTTGTTCGATACACCATTCTGCTTCTTCTTCTGTTTCGCCTTTCCATGCAAATACCGGAATTCCAGCTGCTGCCATTGCTGCTGCTGCATGATCCTGAGTAGAAAAAATATTACACGATGACCATCTAACTTCTGCACCTAACGCAGTTAAAGTTTCAATTAGCACCGCTGTCTGGATTGTCATATGTAAACAACCAGCAATTCTGGCACCTTTTAAAGGTTGTTGTGCTCCAAATTCCTCTCTCAATGCCATTAGCCCCGGCATTTCAGTTTCGGCAATATTTGTTTCTTTACGACCCCATTCAGCCAGGGAAATGTTTGCTACTTTATAATCTTCTGAACTCATTTTATTATCTCGTTTATGTTAGTGTTAATTAAAGGCCTGCGGCATTTTTCAATGCATCAACTTTGTCGGTTTTTTCCCAGCTGAATGAATCTTCAGTACGACCAAAATGCCCGTAAGCAGCTGTTTGGCGATATATGGGTTTTAATAAATCAAGTTGAGCAATAAGTCCTTTAGGTCTTAGGTCAAAATGCTCTCTAATAATAGACACCATTTTAATTTCGTCAATTTTTCCAGTACCGAAAGTGTCAACAGCAATTGAAGTGGGCTCTGCAACACCAATAGCATATGAAACCTGAACTTCACAGCGATCAGCTAAACCAGCAGCCACTATGTTTTTAGCAACATACCTAGCCATATAAGCAGCCGATCTATCGACTTTTGATGGGTCTTTGCCAGAAAAAGCGCCGCCACCGTGACGAGCCATGCCACCATAAGTATCTACAATAATTTTACGACCTGTAAGACCACAGTCACCTACTGGGCCACCAATAATAAATTGACCTGTTGGGTTGATAAAATATTTAGTATCCGCATGTAACCATTCTTTAGGTAAAGTCGGGATGATAATCTCATCCATTACCGCTTCTTCTAATTCTTTACCACCAATTTCTGGCGAATGTTGCGTTGAAAGAACAACAGCATCAATTGCCACGGGTTTATGATTTTCATAACGGAAGGTTAACTGGCTTTTTGCATCAGGACGTAACCAAGGTAAGGTTTTGTTTTTACGTACTTCAGCTTGACGCTTAACAAGTCTGTGTGAATAAGTGATTGGAGCAGGCATAAGAACGTCAGTTTCATTGCTAGCATAACCAAACATCAAACCTTGGTCGCCAGCACCTTGTTCGTGATCTTCACTATCATTAACGCCCATTGCAATATCATCTGACTGTTTGCCAATTGCATTGAGGACTGCACAGGTTTTACCGTCAAAACCCACTTCACCATTGTCATAGCCGATTTCACACACTACGTTTCTAACTAATTCTTCTGTATCTACCCAAGCATCAGTGGTGATTTCTCCAGCAATAATAACCATACCGGTTTTAACCATCGTCTCGCAGGCAATTCTGGATTTAGGATCTTGTTCTAATAGGGCATCCACAACAGCATCAGATATTTGATCTGAAACCTTATCTGGATGGCCTTCTGAAACGGATTCAGAAGTAAATATGAAATCATTACTCATTATGTATAACCTCTTGCAAAAAAATATATTGGGAAAATGAATACGAAAGGATCACTATAGTAATCCATTGTAAATAATGGTGGGCCCTCCCAGACTCGAACTGGGGACCTGCCGATTATGAGTCGGATGCTCTAACCAACTGAGCTAAGGGCCCTTGAGAATATAACTTGATGTCCTCTTTATTCACCAGAATTAAAAAATTCATTCGGTTGTAAATATAGCTTCTACATTTAAACCAGAGTTAAATGCAAAAGTATATATTAGAGTATAGTCAAGATGTTAGTTTTCGCCATCAAGAAAACAACGTAGTTGTTCTGATCTTGATGGGTGTCTTAGTTTTCTTAATGCTTTTGCTTCAATTTGGCGAATTCTTTCGCGAGTGACGTCAAACTGCTTACCTACTTCTTCTAAAGTATGATCGGTATTCATATTGATACCAAAACGCATACGTAGTACTTTTGCTTCTCTTGCAGTTAACCCGCTTAGTACATTTTGTGTTGATTCACAAAGACTTGCAATTGTAGCAGATTCTACAGGAGAAAGAATCTTTCCATCTTCAATGAAATCTCCTAAATGGGAGTCCTCATCATCACCGATAGGAGTTTCCATAGAGATAGGTTCTTTTGCAATTTTTAATACTTTACGAACCTTATCTTCAGGCATTTCCATTAATTCAGAAAGCTCTTCAGGTGTTGCCTCCCTGCCTTTTTCTTGTAGAATTTGTCTTGAAACACGATTGAGTTTATTAATCGTTTCAATCATATGTACAGGGATACGAATAGTTCTCGCTTGATCAGCAATAGAACGAGTAATTGCCTGTCTGATCCACCATGTAGCATAAGTTGAAAATTTGTATCCTCGGCGATACTCAAATTTATCGACGGCTTTCATCAATCCTATATTACCTTCCTGAATTAAATCAAGGAACTGTAATCCACGATTTGTATATTTTTTAGCAATTGAAATAACGAGCCTTAAATTTGCTTCGATCATTTCTTTTTTTGCTCTTCTTGCTTTGGCTTCACCCACTGAAAGGCGGCGATGAATATCTTTTAAGTCCGATATTTTAAGTTCTTGAGTTGACTCAATTTCAATTAGCTTATTATGAGCTTTCGTGATTTCTGTTTCATTTTCTAATAGGACGCCAGAATATTTTTTGTCTTTAGAATATTTATCAAGTGAGTCAGGGTTCGATTCATTTCCTACAAAAGCATCAATAAATTGTTTACGTGGTACACCAGCTTTCTTTGTGTAAATATTTAAAATCAGTCTTTCATTTTCTCTAATAACATTAATAATAGGTTTGACAGAGGCATTCATTTTTTTTGCATACTGAGGCACCCATTTAAACTCAGAAAAAACAGACGAAAGCTTTTCAAGTGCTTTTTCAGATTTTTCATGGTTGTACCCATTTTTTGACACTGAGCTTGAAGCAGACTTTAACGCTTTGCGAAGTTCGTCGACTTTTACTTTCATCTCTTGGTAATCTAAGCCTTTTTCTTCCTTTTCTTCTTCTTTTTCTTTATTTTCAGCTGCTAGTGCAATTGCTGTTTTAGGATCAAACGGAGGTTCATTTAAGTCAATTAAACCATTAATAAGATCTTTTAGTCTGATTTCTGAATCATCTTGCAAGATAGAGTCGAAAGCAGTAATAAATGATTCAACCGTCTTTTTTGATCTGGCTATAGCTAAAATTACTTGCTGTTGTCCTGCTTCAATTCGTTTTGCGATCCCTAGTTCTTCATCTCTAGTCAGTAGCTCAACAGACCCCATTTCTCTCATGTACATGCGAACGGGATCAGTTGTTCTGCCAAATTCACTATCAATGGAAGCTAGTGCGGCAACTTCAGCAGCATCGTCATCATCTGATGTTATCGCTGAATCAGAGGTGAGTAATGAATCGGCATCAGGTGCAACTTCGTTGACCTGTATTCCCATATCAGTAATCATTCCAATGATTTCTTCTATTTGTTCAGGGTCTACAATATCACTTGGCAAATGGTCATTAACTTCAGCATAAGTTAAATAACCTTGTGCTTTACCCTTCGCAATTAACTGCTTAATTTGAGACTGTTGTTGTTCTTGATTCATATATACTCGCGCTTCTTCCAACCGTAAAATCCTGCTGAACAGGAAATTGTAACATAGATTTTACAGTATTAATATGAAATGAATCAAAAAAATCAGTTAGGGTGGTCAATATAGTAGGGCGATTGATAATTATATGGAGTAAATGGATTGATTTTTCTTTTATTTTCTTTCTTTAGGTGTTTGTACTTGTATTAAATGGTTTAAATGTTGTTTTTCCCCTTGTTTTATTATGTGTAGCATTGTTTGTTTGAATTCTTTTTTTTCATCAAATGTTACATTGTAGGGTGGTGTAATAACCAGGTTCGTTAACATATTTACAGCATCTTTCCATTTGCTTTCTTGGTAGAACTGCCTTAATACAGGAGCATTTTCGGGCTGTATATCCTCAATTGTTTGTATTATGTTCTGTAAAAGAATGATGCCCTGCATTTCGTTTTCCGGAAAACTTAGTATTTTCCAGTCTATTTCTTGTTGTTCTACTATTTCACTGAATTCTGGGTTTTGTAATAATAATGCAATAGCCACTCTGATGGGGGTAAGTTTGATTTTCTTGTGTGGGGCTATGTTTTTTTTTATTTCCAGATTAATGGGGCCAACAAGTTCCTCGAAGCTTTGCTTCATCATGTCCTTGGAAAATCCATCGGACATGCTTTCCAAAAAACCTTTCCCTTCATCCAGTAATTTCGCTTTACCTTCAATTGTGGTTAGGTTGAGAGATTGCCTTAATTGGTCAAAAAAATATTCGGATAGCGTTTGTGCGTTTTCTATTAAAGCTTCAAAACCTTCTTTTCCCTTTTCTCTGACGAGTGTATCAGGGTCATGGTCTTGTGGTAATAGCATAAATTTAACTTGTCTACGCCCACTGAGGATAGGAAATGCTGTTTCCATCGCTTTCCAGGCTGCTTTTCGTCCAGCATTGTCACCATCAAAACAAAAGACCAGTTCTGAGCTAAAGCGGAATAGTAGGTCTAGATGTTTTCTTGATGTTGCTGTGCCAAGAGTTGCGACAGCGTAGTTAATATCAAATTGTGCAAGCGCAATGACATCCATGTAACCTTCAACAACTATTATTTTTTCGGGTTTGTTATTTTTTTCCAGTAATTCGGAAATCCCATAGACTTCTTGGTTTTTTGAAAACACAGGGGTTTCCGGGGAGTTTCGGTATTTTGGTTGAGAATCATCCAGAGTTCTTCCACCGAATCCAATCACTCGTTTACGTTTGTCTCTGATCGGGAATATTAGACGACCTCTGAATGGGTCATAAGGTTGGCCAGAGTCGGTATTGATTAATAGGCCTGCGTCTAGTAATTGTTTCTGGTTAAAGAGAGTTAATAGTTTGTTTTTGTCAGAAGGGGCGTAACCCAAAGCAAAGTATTTTGCTGTTTCGCCAGTGACTCCCCTTGTTTTAAGGTAATCAATTGCTTTGTTTTTTTCGGGGGATACGCGTAACTGTTCAACATAAAATAAAGCTGCTTGTTCTAATACTGTATATATAGATGTAAGGGTTTGTTTATTATGAGCAGGAGAATATGCCGTTTTCTCGCGAGGAACATCAAGACCGGCAAATGATGCCAGGTCTTCGATTGCTTCGACAAAAGTAAGATGATTATATTGCTCAAGAAAGCGGATGGCATCACCGCCCTCTCCGCAACCAAAACAATGATAAAATTGTTTTTTTTGGTTGACTGAAAAACTAGGGCTTTTTTCTGTATGGAAAGGGCATCTGGCGATGTAGCTGCTGCCTGCTTTTTTTAGAGGGATGTGTGAATCAATTAAATCGACAATATCAATTCGAACTAAAAGATCTTTTATAAAATCTGCTGGAATTCTACCGGACACGACTATCCAGGTATTGCTGTCAGGAGGAAAGTCTGGTTTTTATTGCTGAGCTTACAACAGACATGTCAGCACGACCCAGCATCTGTGGTTTTAGAATTCCCATTACTTTACCCATATCTTTCATGGATTCAGCATTTGAATCGGCAACTGCTTTTTCCACCATGATTGCAATTTCTTCTTCAGAAAGAGCTTTTGGTAAGTAGTTTTGAATAACCAAAACCTCGGCTTCTTCAATGTCAGAGAGGTCTGTTCGACCTGCATCGTTAAATTGCTTTATGGATTCGCGTCGTTGTTTTAACATTTTATCAAGGACAATGATGATTCGCTCATCATCAAGCTCGATCCTTTCGTCAACCTCAATCTGTTTGATTGCCGCCAAAATCATGCGGATTACGTTTAATCTAGCCTTTTCTTTGGCTTTCATTGCCGTCTTCATATCGTCCTTGATACGTGGTATTAGTAATGACATGCTGTGAGACTAAGCCTTAAATTTGTGGGCGACCGCGACGTAAATTCTTTAGCGCATAACGTTCACGAGCCAGTTTTTTTAAATGGCGCTTAACTGCAGCAGCACCTTTGCGCTTGCGTTCTGCTGTTGGCTTTTCATAAAATTCACGACGACGCACTTCTGATAAAACCCCAGCTTTTTCGCATGCGCGTTTGAAGCGACGGATGGCAATATCAAAAGGTTCGTTTTCTCTAAGTTTTACTGATGGCATTATAATGACCTGTTTGTGTTAATATTTATGAAATCGTTATGAAAAATATTCGAAACCAACTTGCTTCTTTAAATTAACAGTAAAAACTATGTCGGTTTCGAATATTATTCAGTTTCCGGTTTTTTAACGGACTATTATCCGAAAGTGAACTCATAATTATACCCTTAAATTTAATTAAATCAAAAACAATGTATGTTTTAGGCATAGAAACTTCTTGCGATGAAACTGGAATTGCAATTTACCACGCCAACAAAGGGTTATTATGTCACCATTTATACAGCCAGATAAGTATGCACACTGAATATGGTGGTGTTGTTCCTGAGCTGGCATCTCGGGATCATATTCGTAAGTTAATTCCTTTGATTAAGCAGACATTAAACGATGCTAAATTAAATAAAAAAGATCTTTCCGGTATTGCTTATACAGCAGGTCCTGGATTGATGGGAGCTTTACTGGTAGGAGCAACAACAGCGAGAAGTTTAGCATGGGCGTTACAAATACCCGCCATTGCAGTCCATCACATGGAAGGTCATTTATTAGCACCGATGTTGGAAGACCCTCCCCCTTCTTTTCCATTTGTTGCCTTATTGGTTTCTGGCGGACATACCTTGCTGATTAAAGTGGAAGGGATTGGTCAATATACGCAATTGGGTGAGTCTTTGGATGATGCAGCTGGTGAGGCATTTGATAAAGTAGCAAAAATGCTTGGACTTGGTTACCCAGGTGGGCCAAAAGTATCTAAGCTAGCTGAAAAAGGGAGCGATAGATTTAAATTCCCAAGACCCATGACTGATAGACCCGGACTGGATTTTAGCTTTAGCGGGTTAAAAACTTTCACTATGAATACGCTTAATGCTACAGACAAGACCGAGCAAGATAAGGCTGATATTGCCTATGCCTTTCAAAAGGCAACAGCTGAAACACTTTCGATTAAATGTAAAAGAGCATTACAACAAACGGGTTTAAAAACGCTAGTTATTGCAGGCGGAGTTAGCGCAAATAAACAGATTCGTGCGGAGTTAGTTAAAATGACGAAAAAAGAGAATGCATTACTTTTTTGTCCACGACTGGAGTTTTGTACAGATAACGGAGCAATGATTGCTTTTGCTGGTTGTCAGCGATTACTGGCTGGACAGCATGAAAACCTGGAGATCGTTGCCAAACCGCGCTGGCCTATTGAGCAACTACTGGGTATTTCCTAATTCTCGCGAACCTTTTTAATGTATTAATTTGTATTAATTCAAAACCTGCCCCCCCCATTACTGCTGCCTGACCGTCGCCACTAACTTGGCTGAAATAAGACGTGCATCATGTTCTGCTTCAATGGCTTTCTGTTTCCAGTAGTAGTATTTCGACATCTCACAGGCTTCAAATATAATGGTCGTTGGTTTTGTTTCTAAAGTTTCCCAATTATTTTCGCCCTGACGTATGAGAGAAACCAATTAAATTGGGGTTTACTACATTTAGAGCAACGCGGGGTAAAATAAAAACAGCTGTATACATAGCGGGTTCCGTGGTTTTAAATACTGGGAAACTTCAGTTTTAAAAAGCCAAAGGAGAAACTCGTTGTGTGTCATTTCCTTTAGATAGGTTAAGATGTTCGGAATATCGAATGACAAACAGAATTGTCCTGACGATGATATGAAAGTTATTGAAAAATAAGAGTTGTTACAAGTTTTCGGATATAAATATCTCCGGTCATATTTACCCTCAATAATGTCAGAGGTAGGAGAGGCTTTAGCCGCGATTGAGGTGGCTGTTCGTTGAAAATCGCGGCTAAAGCCTCTCCTACAACAGGAATACTCCCTAACCGAAGTGAAAATATGGAAAAGTCTAAAAAAGAGAGGATAAGAGAAATCCGGAAAGGCAAATCCAATGCCAAGCCCAGCGTTTCAGAAGATATTCGAAAATATATTATGTCTAATCTCTTGTCTGTTATATGGAGTGCATCGCTATTAGTTGGAGGGCTGATTTTCTGGTTTTACTTTTTTCAAATTCAATATTTTCCTGATTTAAGTTTTGCCGAGTCAGGTTTATTGCTGCCGCTGGCTGCTATTACAGGCATTTTTTTTCTGTTGCTCATGGCTGTGATGTTAATATTTCCATATTTGTGTCGTTTGATAATGTTGAAGGCATATGACTCAGACTTTGATGGAAAAGGCAGACAAAATTGGGAGCGGGTAGAGTTAGTTTGGTATTTTCTTTCACTTTTTTTGTCAATTATTGCAATATTTCTTAATTTTTCCAAGGAAGTTGAATTTGATTTTAGTGAATCAGATTACATGTTGTGTTGGATCTTTGGGAACTCTGAATGTGTAATTCTAACTTTGATTATTGTAGTAGTTGTAGGACACATAAATTGTTATTTAATTAGTTTTAAAGAAATATGGAATTTTATAAGACAACTAATCGAACTGCTTTTTCCGTGTAATACCATAAAAGAAAGCAAAAAAAAAGAAGAAACCAAACAGAAAGGTAATCCTAGGCTGGAATGGTTTTTTTCGTCCTTACTAAGGTTAGTTCCATGGTTTTTTTCAGTACTTACTCTGCTTCTACCTCTAACTACTTTAGTCTTCATTGGTAAGCAAACTGAGATTACTGACAATGCTGATCAAGTAAAATGGATAGTTGGTTCCTTTTTTATAGTACTATCAGCAAATTTTGCATTCGCACATTATCGAGAGCGAGAGGAAATAATGAGGTGGTGGGTCCCCCTCATTCCAGTTTTTGCGGTATTCTTGGTTTTTTTTGTTGCTGGTGAGCCAATTATTCCAAAATTGGTTATGCAAAAGTTTCAGTTGGGCAATTATCCGGTGGAACGACTCGTCCTCGATAAAGAAGGTTGCAAAATTCTTAAAAGTATGGCGTTAAAGCCTAACATTTATGGTAAAAGTGGTGATCAAGAAGGATGTTGTTTGAAAGACATCAAAATATTATCGCGTCTAGGTAAAGTTTTTGTACTTGAAAAAAAAATCGACGGCAAAGCGTATAATTTCAACATTCCTAAAGATCATATTCTTGCCTGGAGAATTTACAAAAAGAAAGCGGACGGAGAATCAGGAAATGACCAAACTTCGAATTCAGCCTCGGCTAAAACTGATACCAAAAAGAAAACTGAAACTTGTTTCAAAGATGAACAAGCTGAGGCTTCTTGATCTTTGTCTGAAATGAATGAGGAATATTTGAACAGCCAAATCAGGCAAAGGCTCTTTTCTGTCACCTGACGGCAAAGTGCATGAATATCCTCAGCAATAATTTTACATTGTCACTGGGAATGATTGCTTTTCTCTATCACCGGCGTTGGGATGAAGAAAAATATTTTGATAATTACAAAATGGATATGGCAAACTCCAAGGCATGGGGAAAGTCGCCCATTGCCATTGAAAAACGAGCTTTACTGGCTTTAGTCACCCATTTGTTAACGCGACTGTTTTTACATGAAAAGGGATAGGAGCTAGGGTTGAATGAAGATCATCAAACACAACAAAAACGGCATGAGAAAAAAGAAACCGTATAGATCATTGAGCAACATTTTCAATCGATAGGCTTCGCCTAAAATAGGAAACTGCGTAATCAGTTCCGCTAATGATGCTTTCTTACTATCTGATAATAAACATCGGGTAAGCGGAAGAAAAAATGGTTTGATAGTTTGTTAATCGTGTCAGTATAAAATCTATTTATTATGAAACACCAAGGTAATGTACACTTTGTTGTTTTCATGAAAACATTGAAAACGAGTTAATCCGGCATGATCAATTTGTAATTTAAAAATATTTTCTGTGGGAAGATTGAGTAGTAGGCTAAATAATGAACGAATTACGCCTGCATGGGTGATGATTAATAAATGCTTACCTTGGTATAAGTTGGTTAGCGTCTCCCATGCTTGCTTAATTCGAGATTCAAATAGTAAATAATTTTCGCCATTTATTGGCACATTATCAATTGGATTATGGTAAAACCGGATTAATTCTTCCGGATTAATTTGTTCAGCCGTTTTACCTTCCCAATCACCAAAACAAATTTCTTGCCAGTTTGTTTCAACACGCAGAGGTATATTTGTTTGTTCACTTAGTTGTTGGGCAAAGTCCAGACAGCGGTGTAAAGGAGAGCTGATAATTTGATCCCAATGTTGGTCGGCAACAGCTTTGTTCATTTGTTGCCAGCCAAGTGATGTTAATGGGTCATCCGTGCTTCCACGATAATAGGAACCTCCGCTTGCCTCTCCATGACGAAGAAAATCAACAGTTGTTATCACTTAAACAGACAATTGTTCTCTGGCTGACTGGATAGCGACTTTAACAGTATCTGGTGCAGTGCCACCGATATGTTTTCGGGCAGAAACCGATCCTTCTAAAGTCAAAATATCAAACACATCTTCACTGATTTCTGCGGAAAATTGTTGTAATTCAGCCAGCGCTATTTCAGATAAATCTCTATTTGTATCAACTCCTAATCGAACGGCAAGCCCAACCACTTCGTGGGCATCACGAAAAGCCATGCCTTTTCGCACTAAATAATCTGCCAAGTCTGTTGCTGTTGCAAAACCTTGTTTAGCGGCGTTATACATGTTTTCTTTTTTTGCTTCAATATGTGGCATCATATCGGCAAAAGCGCGTAGCGAATTAATTAAAGTGTCGGCTGTGTCAAAGAGAGGTTCTTTATCTTCTTGGTTATCTTTGTTATAAGCCAAAGGTTGACCTTTCATTAACACTAATAAAGAGGTTAAATGCCCAATCACTCGCCCTGATTTTCCTCGGACAAGTTCTGGAACATCGGGATTTTTCTTTTGCGGCATGATTGACGAACCTGTGCAGAACGCATCAGGTATATCAATAAAATTAAATTGAGCACTTGCCCACAATACCAGCTCTTCTGAGAAACGCGATAAATGAATCATAATGATGCTACCAGCCGCTGCAAATTCTATTGCAAAATCTCTATCGCTGACTGAGTCCAAAGAATTATTAGAAGGACGAGAAAATCCTAATAATTTAGCCGTCATTTCGCGATCAATGGGATAGCTGGTGCCTGCTAGTGCTGCAGCACCTAATGGCATGATATTGACGCGTTTGCTACAGTCTTGTAAACGTTCTTTGTCACGACTAAGCATTTCAAACCACGCCATTAAATGATGCCCAAAAGTAACTGGCTGGGCAACTTGTAAATGGGTAAAACCAGGCATAATGGTACTGGCATTTTTTTCCGCTAAATCCAGTAGTGCATTTTGCAATCGGGTGAGTTGAGAAATAATAGTTGTAATTTCACTGCGTAAATAAAGACGAATATCAGTGGCAACCTGATCGTTTCTTGATCGA
>VAPK010019238.1_pt1 | contig 14951 bp, 15 predicted proteins | sample 3395031 | NCBI WGS metagenome assembly VAPK01 (sample SAMN08290443, study PRJNA428436) | hydrothermal vent metagenome | isolation source: Deep-sea hydrothermal vent chimney 1 | place: Pacific Ocean: Juan De Fuca Ridge
GATCGGCGTGTCGCAATAGGGACATCGGGTGCTTCGGGTGCGCAGAGAGATCCGAAAGGTTCCTCCGCATTTGGGGCACTTGGCGTCGATCGGACTTTCGGGCGAGAGTTTCGGACTCTTTTCGATCCGGCCGATCGCATTCGTAAGATCGTGTTCGACGATCGGTTTGCGGGGTTTTGGGATGGTGTTGACATAGCCGCAGTATTCACACTTCAACGCCTCCAGATCCGCACAGAAGACGAGTGCCGCGCCGCACTGCTTGCATGGGAAACTCTTTTCGGTGAAGTGGGCCCCCTCCTTGAGGGAGACGTTTTCGGAGAAGGCCATCGCTTACTGCAGGGGCGGGGGTGTGAGGAGGTTGATCAGCGATTCGACCTCTTCGATCTCCCTCGCCTTCTGCCACTTTTCCATTCCGCTGGTCCACATTCGCGTATCCGATCCGATTTCGCCCTTTTTGATCATCTCCTCGATCTGATCGATATTGTAAGGTCCCATCGGTTTGGTCTCTTTGGCGTAGTAATACATCTTTTCGAACGGTTCGGGGACGTATGCCTGCTTGCTGCGCTCTTTTTCGAAATTTTTGGCCAGTTTGTCCGCCATCGCGAAACCGATTCCCATCGAAGCGGCATCGGACGCGACCCCCGATCCTCCTTTGGTCATCCCTTCCGCCGTCTGGAATTCGAGATATTTTCCCAGATCGCCCACGACGCCTATGCTGGTGCGTCTGTCGAGCGCCTCTTCCACCGCGGGCGGTACGGAGATGTTCTCGATCAGGAATTTGGTCAACTCCAGTCCGTATTCATGAAACTCCTCCGCCAATTTTTGAGTGATATACTCCGCCAGTTGGGTGTAGTTGGCTGCCAGATCCAGGACCGGGATCTTCGCGTTGGCGACGATATCGGTGAAACGTGAAACGATGATGTTACGCAGTTGATTGCTGATCTCGTCGACCGTGAAGTGGCCGTCGGTACCGACGATCTCCTTGATGAATTTCGCGGGATCTTCGATGCGAAGCTCATAAGTTCCAAACGCCCTGAGCCGCACCACGCCGAACTCGCCGTCACGCAGGATGATCGGATTTTTGGTTCCCCACTTCAGGTCGGTGAAACGGCGTAGATTGCAGAAGTAGATTTCCGCCTTGAAAGGGGATTCGAAGCCATGATCCCAATGCTGGAGCGTCGTGAGAATCGGAAGGTTCTGGGTGGTCAGCTCGTAGATTCCCGGCCCCAGGACGTCCGCGATTTCTCCCTCGTTGACGAAAACCGCCGCCTGTGATTCGCGGACAGTCAGTTTCGCACCGTATTTGATTTCGTTGTTGTAACGTTCGAAGCGGTAAACGAGCGTATCGTTGCTCTCGTCCAGCCAGTCGATGACGTCGATGAATTCGCCGAATATCTTATCCCAAAATCCCATCTCGTTCGCCTATCTTCGCTTTCTGCCGGCGGCAAGCAGCGCCTCTTGCAGCTCCTGCTCCACTTTTTCGAGCTCTCTTGTCGCCGCCTCTCTGGCCTCTTTGCCCTTTTTGGCGATTTCGAGGCTTTCGTTGATCGTATCGATCAGGGTCTGGTTCGCCTTTTTGATCGATTCGATGTCGTAGACTCCGCGTTCGACCTGCGTGCGGACTTCCCGATTGGCTTCCTGAAGATTTTCGGCGTTTTTCTCGAGCAGTTCGTTGGTCATATCGCTTGCGGCCTTGACCGCCTTTGCCGCCTCCGCGCTGCGATGGATCGTGATCGCCTGCGCGAGTTGGTTTTTCCACAATGGAACGGTATTGACCAGAGTGGAACTGATTTTGGAGACGAGAGATTTGTCGTTTTCTTGTACGAGCCGAATGCTCGGAAGCGACTGCATCGCAACCTGTCTGGAGAGACGCAGATCGTAGATTCGCCGCTCCAGATCGTCTCTGGTCTGTCTGATCTCCTTGAGTTTGAGGAGTTTTTGCATTTTGCGGCTGTTGCCCGCTTCCGCTTCGAGTTGAGGCAGGATTTTCGTATCGAGCTCCTTGAGTTTGTACATACCCGCCGCGATATAGAGCTCCAGATCCTTGAAAAAATCGAAATTGACGTCGTAGAGGCGATCGAGTGCCGTGATGTCGGTCAGCAGTTGGGTTTTATGCTGTTCGAGCGTATCGGTGATCGCGTCGACTTGCTTGCGTACCTCTTCGTATTCTCCGATAAACCGCTCGATCGGGGAGGCGAAACCGAAAAGTTTGGAGAAGAACCCCTGCTTTTTGTTGGGGTTGAGTTCGTCCACGTCAAAATCGCGAATCGCTTTGACGATCTGGTTGAGCGCGTCGCCGGCGTTGCCCAGATCTTTGTTTTTCACCCCCTCCAGCATGCTGTCCGCGACGCGGTTGATGTTTTCTTGCGCTTTGGCTCCGAAAAAGATGACGGTGTGAGGGTCGTCGATCTTGATCTCCTTGGCGAGGATCTCCATCTTCGCCTGCTCTTTCGTATCGGCCTCCTCATACATGACGATTCCGTCCTCTTTGATCACCTCCTCCAACGTCTTCTCCTTCGGTTCGTTTTCTTCGACCGCTTCCGGCAGTGTTTGGGAAGTTTGCGTCTCCTCTTTCACCTCTTCGCTCTTTTGGATCTCTTCTTTTTTCTCTTCCATATTAGACTCCTTCGATTTTTAGTTGTTTGGTTAACGCCTCGATCTGGATGTCCAGTTTGGTCCAATCCTCTTCGTTGAGGCGCTCCTTCTGCTCTCTGATCGTCCCGCGAAGATTTTCGAGCAATCCGATGTAGTTGCCGCGCATCTTTTCATCGACGATCTCCTTTTCGAGTGCGTTGAGATACTCTTGCGAGATCTGTTCCGTTCGGTGGAGATAGACGTTGAAAAACTTTCTGGCCCGGCCAAGATCCTCCGGATGTTCCTCCACCGCCTCGATCACCTCTTCGGTCTCTTCCACGATCGCATCCAAAAGCGTACGGATCTCTTCGGAGGGAATTTTATGCCGCAGCCGTTTGAGATGACGCGTTCGCTCTCTCGCCTTCCCGGTGATCTCCAGCAGCTCTTCCGCACTCACGCCGATTCCCAGATCAGGAAGTTTGTCGCGTCGGGGATCCAGCCCGTAGTAGAGTGCGAATCCTCCGAACGTTATTCCTGCAAGCAGCAGGCTTAGCAGCAGAGAATTGCCCGCGGCAAAAAGCGAACCGGTGAAGGTGGCGACGGAGAGAATGAGCGCGGAGACGGTTTTGTAGGGCAAGGGCGGTGCCTTGGCGATTTTGCTTCTGTTGTAGTGGCGTTCGGCCAAAAATCCACGTCTGGCGACCGTCGCTCCCAACAAAAAGAGCGCATAGGCGATTCCGTTGGAAAGAATGGCGGGGATATCGCCTCCAATCAGTGCGAAAAAAAAGGCGAACAGAAGCGGTAGAGGGAGAATGTAGAGCAATACCCCCTTGATGTAAAAGGGAGAGGTTTGTTCGGTATCGGGTCGATAACGTTTCGCGGCACCGGCCATCTCAATCCTTCAGCAGGTGTACCAGCGCCTGCCACGCAACGGTATGGATACTTCCCACAAGCAGCAGAAAACCGATAAATTTGTGAAGTGCGAACTGCATTCTCTCTATCCCATGGTGAAGTTGAGCCAATTATAACCAACCTTAATAGAAATCAAGATAAAATCTGTATAAAATTACGCTTAAAGGTTGCGCGGATGTTGGAAGAGATGGACAAGAAGTACGTTTTACATACATATGCCAGAAACTATACCGATTTTGTCAGAGGGGAGAATGCGACGCTCTATGATGCGAAGGGGAAAGCTTATATCGACTTCACCTCCGGTATCGGTGTCGTGAGTGTCGGACATGCCAATCCTCTGCTCAGCGAAGCGATTTGCGAACAGGCGCGGCGTATCATCCATATTTCCAACCTCTTTTTGATCGAGCCCCAGGCACGGCTCGCGAAAAAACTGGTCGATCTGAGCGGTTACGATATGCGCCTCTTTTTCGCAAACAGCGGAGCGGAGGCGAACGAAGGGGCGATCAAAATCGCTAGAAAATACGGAGAAGTCGACGGCAAACCCAAACGCTACAAAGTGATCACGCTCGAACACTCTTTTCATGGTCGTACCATCTCTACGCTCAAGGCGACGGGCCAGGCGAGCATGCACCACTATTTCGGCCCTTATCCCGACGGTTTCGTCTATGCGGCGGAGATAGACGAAATCGAAAAGTTGCTCGACGACCGTACCGTAGCCGTCATGATCGAGTTGATACAGGGAGAGGGGGGTGTCCAACCGCAGGAGAAGCGAAAGGTTCGAGAACTGGCGGAAATGTTGAAAAAAAGAGATGTGCTGTTGATCGTCGACGAAGTGCAGACGGGAATCTACAGAACCGGGGAACTGCTGGCCTCGAATCTCTACGAGATCGAACCCGATATTATCACGGTCGCAAAGGGATTGGGCGGAGGCGTTCCGATAGGTGCGGTTATGACCCGACTCAAAGAGATCTTCAAACCCGGTGATCACGGCAGCACGTTCGGTGGAAACTACCTTGTCACCGTCGCGGCACAAAAAGTTCTGGAGATTTTGGAGGAGCAAAAAAACAGCGGCGTATTGGATGAAATGATGCTTTATTTCTCGGAGCGCCTGGAGGGGATGGTCCGAGAGTTTCCGGATCTGGTCGACGAAACGGTCGGTATCGGGCTGATGCGGGGACTTCGTATCAAAAACTCCGGTCTGCTTGCTTCCATACTCTCCAACGCTTTCGAGGAGGGGGTGGTGTTGCTCAAGGCGGGGCGCAACACGCTCCGTTTTCTGCCTCCGCTGACGATCAGCAAAGAGGAGGCGAAGGAGGGCTTCGCCCGGTTGGAGCGGGCGATGCGCAAAACGGCCGCGGGAGCGAAATGATCCGATTCAGCGAATTTATGCGCGGATGGCTTTACGGTCCGGAGGGTTACTACGCCACCCATCCCGTGATCGGAAAAGAGGGTGATTTCTATACGGCCGTCAGCTCCAGTATGTTTTTCGGTGGAAGTATCGCCAATCGCCTGATTCGTGTGATCGAAGAGGGTTTTTTGAGCGAAGATGCGACGGTGCTGGAGATAGGAGCGCATCAAGGATACATGCTGGCGGATATGATCCAGTTCATCTATACGCTCAGGCCCCGATTGCTCCGGACCCTGAAGTTCGCGATCGTCGAGCCTCAGGAGGAAAACATCCGGGTGCAGCGGCGCTACTTCAAAGAGGCGTTCGGAGAGAAGTTGCGACTGATTCATTTCGCTTCGTTGGAAGAGGTGAAGCTAAAAGAGGCTTTCGTGGTCGCGAACGAGCTTTTCGATGCATTTCCCTGTGAAGTGGTCAGAGAAGACCGTATGCTCTATATGGAGCGGTTTTCACCCGTTTTCGGTGAATTGAAGAGGAATATCGCCGATATCGCGAAACGTTACGAAATAAAGCGGGGAGAGATCGCGCTGGGTTACGAGAGATTCGCCGCGTCGATGGCCGAAGCGATCGAACGGTTCGAATTTGTCACGTTCGATTACGGCGAAACCCATCCGCGCAACGACTTCTCCCTCCGAATCTACCGCAGACACCAGGTCTACCCCTTTTTCGCTTTGACCGATTTCGTCACCGAAAAGAGCGAGAAACCCCAACATGTCACGCTGGCGTCGCTTTTTCGAAAAAGCGATATCACCTACGATGTCCATTTCACCCATCTGATGGATATGTTCGACAAGGCGGGGATCGCGGCCATCTCCCACAAGACGCAGCTGGCGATGCTCGTCGATTTCGGTATCATAGATCTGTTGGAGATACTCCGAAAAAACGCATCGCATGAGGCGTACCAAAACGAAATGAACCGGGCGAAGCTTTTGATAGATCCCGCTTTCATGGGAGAGCGGTTCAAAGGGGTGATTTTCAGAAAAGAGGGGAAAAAGAGATGAAAGAAAAAGAGACGATCAAAATTTTCATTCACAATCAGGAGCGTGAAATTACGCCTAATACGACGATTTCAGTGTTGTTGAAAGATTTGGGAATCGAAAAAAGGACGATGGCGGCAGCGGTCAATATGGAAGTCGTCAAGAAAGAGGAGTGGGAGCGCTACACGTTCGTCGAGGGCGATAGGGTGGAGTTTCTCCATTTCGTCGGTGGAGGGTGAGGCGCGTTCACGCCTCCGCGGCCATCAATACCTGTTGTACTTCACGCTGGGGTTTGCTGATATAGTATCCTTGTGAGTAATCGATACCGATTTTGTTGACCATATCGAAAATCTCTTCGCTGGAGACGAATTCCGCGACCGTTTTGGCGCCGATTTTGTCGGCGAAAACCTTGATCGTCTCTACCATATTCTTGCTGTTGAGCGAGGTGGTGACCGTCTCTATCAGGCTACCGTCGATCTTGATGATGTCCGGCCCGAATTCCAGAATGCGGATAAAATTGGAAAAGCCGCTGCCAAAATCGTCTATCGCGATCTTGACGCCGTAATTTTTCGCCTCCAGGATGAAGGCTTTGACGATATCGTAATCCTGCGTCTCCTTGTCTTCGAGCAGTTCGAAAATCATCTTTCTGGCCGCGGTTCTGTTCTGTTCGAGTTTTTCGAGCAAAAAGGTACGCATCTCTTCATCTTCGATATCCAAAGAGGAGAGATTGATCGAGATTTCACAGCCGCTTTCCTCAATCTTTTCGATCACTTTGTTGACGAGTACTTTGGTGATGTTCTGGTAGAATTTCGCCCGTTTGGCGGTATCGAGAAAACGGCCGGGGGAGAGGACGGCATTTTCTTCGTCGATGAGTCTGATCAGCGCTTCGTAGCGTCGGATTTCGTTCGTTTTGTTGTTGTAGATCGGTTGGAAATAGGGAACCATCTTGTCTTCTTTGAGCGCGATCTTTATCTTCTTGATCATCGTCAGATTTTCCTGCAGATTCTTTTTGAGTTTGTCGATCGAATCGCTAGCGAGCAAAAACTCCTTTTTTTGCATCAAAGCGCTGCTGAGTACGGCGTTGGCGTCGTTGTAGAGTGTGCGCGAGCCGGTTGCGAAACTGAGTGTCAGACTGATATCGAAAAAGTATTCTCCCGCGCTTATTTTTCTGTTTTTGAGATTTTCGATGACCGTTTTGCAAAAATGCTTCGCTTCGACATTCGTGATGTTCTCTTTCGAATCGAGTAAAATCGCGTATTTTCCGCTGGAGATGTGATAGAGAATATGGTTACCGAGTTTTTTGGCCATTTTGGAGAGTTCATCGGTAATTTTCAACTCCAGATGTTCGACGATGGTCGATCCGTAGAAGTTTTCGTTCTCTTCGAAGTTGTCGATCTTGATCAAAAAGAGGCTGCGCTCCTCTTCTTCCGTGACCAACTCTTTGATCAGGGCATTTTTGTTGGGCAAGTGGGTGGTGGGATTGATCGTCGCGAGGGTGTATTTCTTGTTGAGGTTGGAGATTTCTACGTAGGATTTACAGCGTACTTTCAATTCGGTTTTGTCGAAGGGTTTGGAGATGAAATCGTTCACCCCCGCTTCGATCGCCCGCAGTTTGTCCTCTTTGTGGTCGAGCGAAGTGATCATCAAAATCGGTGTGCGCTGGATCTCTTCGATTTTGCGAATTTCGCGGGTGGCTTCGAAACCGTCCATTACCGGCATCACCGCATCCATCAGAATGATATCGGGGTGGTAGCTGATCGCCTTGTGGAGTGCCTCCTCTCCATTTTCCGCTTCGATGAAGTTGTAGCTTCCCTCTTTCAACACCAATTTGATCGTCGCCCGATTGACGACTTGATCGTCGACGATCAGAATCGTCGCTTTTTTATTATACGCAGAGTGTTTCATAGTTCATCTCTTCTATCAGGGTTTGAAGTTCCCGATAGAGCTCCAAATAGTCATGTTTTTGTGCCGCTTTTGCGAAGGTCTCGATCTCTTTCGCCTTTTCGGAGATTTCGTCCAATGTCAGATTTGCCGCGCTTCCCTTGATGGCATGTGCGGCGTTTTGTATACCGACAAAATCCTCATGCATAATCGCTTTAGAGAGTGCTCTTAGAGACTCCTGGGCGTTTTCGTTGAACATAGAAAGGAGCATCTGGACATCCTCGATATCGAATTCCAGCTCCCGGGCGATTTTTTCCAATCGTGTCATACCAACTCCTTTTGTGTAGTCGAATTTCCCATAAACTGATTGAAAGTTTTGGCGAGTTTTTCTTTGTTGATCGGTTTGGTCAGATATTCATCCATCCCCGCCGCCAGGAAACGCTCCCTGTCTCCCTTGAGTGCGTTGGCGGTGAGTGCGATGATCGGTGTATGTTCGAGTCCCTCTTCTCTTTCGATTTCGAGGATCCGCTTGGTCGCTTCGATACCGTTGAGATTGGGCATATTCTCGTCCATCAGAATCAGATCGAACTTCTCCTTTTTGAAGAGTTCGATCGCCTCCAGTCCATCGTTGGCGATTTCGAAAATGAGCTTGAACTTCTTGAGGATCAGACTCATATACATCTGGTTGGCTTTGTTGTCCTCCACGAGCAGGATTTTCTTTCCTTTGAGATGATCGAGTGTCTCGGCCGGATTTTCGATGCGATCCTCCTGATAGACGCCTTCTTCGACGGGAATGGAGAAGAAGAAGCGGCTGCCGATTCCCTCTTTGCTCTCCAACTTCAACTCTCCGCCCATCATCTGGATCAATCTGGAACTGATCGCGAGTCCCAGGCCGGTACCTCCGTATTTGCGGGTGGTTCCCGCTTCGGCCTGGGAGAAGGCTTTGAAGATGTCTTTTTGTTTCTCTTTGGGAATGCCGATACCGTTATCTTTGACACTGACGTTCAAATGGCCGTCTTTATAGCCCATCGCGAGTTCTATCCGGCCGTTTCTTGGGGTGAATTTGATCGCGTTGGAGAGGAGGTTGGCGATCACCTGCTTGAGTCTGAGCGGATCGGATTTGAGCGCTTTTGGCATACTTTTGTCCATCTTGATCGTCAGGCTCACGCTCTTTTCCGAAGCTTTGGCGCGGAAGAGATCCGCCAGAGAATTGAATTCGTCTTCGGTGTTGAAATCGATCGTCTCGATCGAGAGATTGCCGCTTTCGATCTTGCTGAAATCCAGAATGTCGTTGATGATGCCAAGAAGGGTATTGCTGGAATTCTGGATCGTTTTGATGTATTGCAACTTCTCCCTGTCGGTCTCCTTCTCTTTCAGCAGATCGATGAAGCCGAGTATCGCATTGAGCGGTGTGCGTATTTCATGCGACATATTAGCGAGAAATTCCGACTTGGTTTTACTGGCGAGTTTCGCGTTTTCGGCTAGCTTTTTCGCCTCTTCACTGGAGGCTTCGAGCTCTTCGCTCGTTTTGAGAATCTGGTTGCTCAGAAGATTGCTGACATAAAGCAGCGAAGCGATGATGAAGATGATGGCGAGCAGTTCGTAGCCAATATACTTCTCTTTTTTGATCGCGATTTCATCTTCGATTCTTTTGATCTGATAGAGTGTCTGGTTCAGGAGGTTGCGGTTGAGTCTGCCCAACTCCTTCAGATCGCTGTGGATGGCGGCGACGATCTTGTCTCCTTCTGTATTCGTTTTGGATGAGAGTGTTCGTAGTCGGTTGTAACGCTCTTTGAGATGTTTGACGAGTTCTTCCATCTTCTGGAGAGAAAGAAGGCTGAACTGGTCGTATCGGTTGTCGTAGAGTTTCGGTTCGTAGGTGATAGTTTGCAGAATGTTTTTGTTTGGCTGGAAAGTGCCGCCGAATTTGAGAATACGGATGTCTTCATCCAGTTTCGCCATCTTTTCGCCGATACGCTCTTTGAGTGGAGTTTTGTTCTGCCTGGCCTCTGTCCAGATTATCTGTGAAATATCGTCACGGATGGATGATACCGTGCGCTCCAGATGTTCTTCTATCTGTTTCTTGTTTTTTAGATTTTCCGTTTCGTATCCCAAATCGTCGATCATAGTGGAAAAGAGATAATTCAATCCTCCGATGATGAAAAGACTTCCGATAAAGAGACGAAAAAGGGATTGGAGATCTTTGTAGGTTTTGTTTCGATCCGGGCTTTTTGTCATAGGCCATCCTCTGATAATTTTAATAAATTCAAAAATAGTGAAATATTTTTATTATTTTTCTTGCGATAGAGACAGATTTGTCAATTCGCTCTTATCTATATCGACATTGTAAAAGAAGAGTTTACTCCAAATGGCCTCCGATTTTCGCTATCATGCGAAAAAAAGGAGCGATATATGATCAAAACCGTTTTTGTATCATGGGCGATGTTGATGGTACTTTTCGCATCATTGGGCGCAGAAGAGAACTTTCCCCGGGAAATAGAGTCGGAAAATGTGCGGCTGATATATAACGGAAGCGGTGTGAGGGAGAAGTTTTTTCTCGATCTCTATCGCGTCGCTCTCTATCTACCGGAGCCTTCCGGCGATGCCGAAAAGATTGTGAATGCCCGTGACCCTCAGGCTATCAGGATCGTGATTCTCTCTTCTCTCATCGGCAGCAAGAGGATGAAAGAGGGAATCAGGAAGGGATTCGAAAGATCGACGGGCGGAAATACGGCGTCACTTAAGGGAAAGATCACCCGGTTTATCGCTGCGTTCGATGCGAAAATCGTAAAAGGGGATCGTTTCACACTGCTCTATCTGCCGGACAAAGGGGTCGAAATCTTCAAAAACGGCACCTATGTGGATACGATCGAAGGCGATACGTTCAAAAAAGCGCTTTTTGGGATCTGGCTTGGAAAAAATCCGGTTCAGAGAGATTTGAAAAAGGCGATGCTCGGAGGGTGAGGCTTAATTGAGAGCGTAGATCTCCACCTCCGCTCCGCCGTCCACCCCTTTTTGAGACTGGCCGATTTCACCGGCGTATTTCTGGTAGTATCCAGGATGGTTTCCGCAGTCGATCTCGATGACGTCTTCATAACGTTTTCCGCCCAGGCTGATTAGATCATGATGGGCGACAAGACGGCAATTGGAATCTTTGATCGTGACGATATCGTCTATTTTCGCATAGCGTTTCATATCGTAAGAGCCGTTTGCCTGGCCGTTTTTCTGAAAACTGACGGTGATGCGATCGGATCTTTTCTGATAGACCGTCTTTTCCTGAGGCGCGTTGTCGTCCACTTCGGTCACCATGTCGCCGGATACGGTGAAATGTGTCGAATAGGTTTGTGTGCCGGAAGGGGCGTTGTATGTGAAACTTCTCGATTTGCTCGTAGAGGGAGTCAGATAATCCCAGAGTGAATATGCGCCCTGGGGAGGAGTCCCGCTGTCCGATGAACCATGGTCATTGGGCACTTTGCCCGAATCTCCTTCCGAACCACCTCCGCCACAGCCGGTGAAGAGAAGAAGCGTACTCGCTATGATGATGAAGTATTTCAACATGCCTACTTACCTTATGATGGATCTGAATACTATCTCTATATCGCCACTTTCGGAAATTTCTGCGAAAAAATTTCGAAAATTTTCTCTATTATACTTCAAATTTTGACAATTAGGAATAAAAGTTACATTTTTTTTCATAAGAGACTCCATTTTTGTCAGTTTTCCCTGAAAAACAGTGCAATGGCAACAAACATGATCAGGCTGATGGAGGGGGCAAGCAGCAGTGGCCAGGCCACCCTTTTTTGGGTGATATAGACGACCACTCCTCTCCAGCAGAGTATCAACAGTGCCAAATGGAGTACAAGTAGCGGTTTGTAGACGAAGAGAATCTTGGTCGCGTAGGTAAATATCACCGCGATGAGTATCCACCCGAAACCATACAGAAGATACCGTATATCGTGGGATCTGCTGTATCTGGTGTAGAGGAGGGTGCCGAGAATCACGAGTGTGAAGGCAAAAAGCAGATAGTAGAGGATCATCTTCCGATATCCCTCCAGTCGTCTTTTTTATTCGTGTGGGAGGGGTGAAAATTGCTTAGGCGTTTGAGCACCTCGAGCTCTTTTTGGAAATTTTCGTTTTCGAGCGTACGCAGCGCCTCTTCGAATTTTCGCGCGAAGAGACCGAATAAATCCCGATACCCTTCGCTGACGATCAGCGGGCATGAGCGCCGCTCCCAACTTTTCAGGCGGGGAAATTCGGGCCGTTGGGGCGGATAGAGAAAAGCGCGCTCTTTTAGCGGTATCGTGGATGCGAAAGGCCCCGTTCCGTCGTTGCATCCCCGTCGCATATCGATCAGCCAATTTTGCATCAGCGTAACGTATCTGGCCAGCCAGATCGATTCACGGATGCCGTCGTTGTCGTAGTAGCAGCAAGGACGAAAACGCACCTTTCTGACGATGCTGTGGCTATGCCCCTCACGATCGGTATAGGCAAGACGGATCGTTGCTTCGCCCTTTTCACCTCTTTTTGCGAGTTTGGCGAGGATCACGCCCCCTTTGATGCGTTCTTCTTTCGTCGGGCTCGGAAAGAGGGTTCCCAGATAAAAAAGCGTGCCGCTTTTGTTGTCGGCTTCGGGAGCGCCGTAGATCGCTTCGATATCGAAATCGCCCCCGACAAGCTCCATCTTCAGGTCGAACACCAGTGGCGTGACCCAATAGTCGAACTCTTTCTCCATCCGTTTTTTGAAGGCTTCGGCGGAGTGGACGCTAAAATAGTTGGCTCCTTTCGTTTTCGAGACCGCCTTGACCAGGTCGTCGTTGAAGTCGATCCCGATGCCGATGAACGTGGTATAGATCCCTTTTTGCGCCGTCTTCTTCACCATTCCCAAAAGCCCCTCCTCGCGCAATTCTCCCGCATTGGGCATCGCATCGGTCAGAAAGATGATTCTGTTTTCGTATACGGAGGGATCCCTGAGTTTTTCGGAGAGCGATTCGAAAAGCGCCGCCCCTTCGCGGTATCCCGCACTCCAGTTGGTACCGCCTCTGGGTCGGAGTGCGAGCAGATGTCTCTTGATCGCCTCCATATCGGTCAATGCGACAGGACGCAGCGGTTTGGCGAGATAGGCGTTGTTGTCGAAAAGAGCGATCCCCAATCTGTCTTCGGGTTTGAGGTGCGCCATCATCGCGACGATCGACGCGGTCGCGATCTCCATTTTGCTCTTCTTTCGCGCTTCGGGAGGAAGGAAGATTTTTTTGCCTTTGTCGTAGTAGTAGGCGTCAAACGGTGCGCTCATCGAGCCGGAGATATCGAGAACGACGACGATATTGAGCTTTTTTCGCTTGAAATCGGAGCTTTTCATTCCCGAATCGAGTCCGATGTTCAAGTAGTATTCGGTTTGCTCGTTGTAGAGATTTTTCGTCACCGCCGTGGAAAGAACCGGACAGAAGAGGTGTTTGCAAGGGGGTTTTTCCCCGGGAGAGAAGTAGTGTTCGGAAAAGACCCCTTCGTAGGTGATGGATCCGAGCTTGGGCAGATATCCTTCGGCTATGTTTTCGTAAAAGTTGTTCGCATCCTGTGCACCTCCTGCGCTAAAACCCACACTTTCGGGCGCCATCGCCATTTTGAGGGCGGGAGCGGGCATCGCCGAGACCATCCCTCCGCGTCCGCTTTTGCCCGCTTTGACGAGTGTGGTGTTGTATTCCCAGTCGTCGATCTTCCGGTCGGAAGGTGCGGGTTTTTGGGCCATCGCGAAAAGTGTGGAAGCGATGATCAACGCGAACCAGAGTAGACTTTTGGACATCGAAACTCCTTTGGATACATTCTTCCCCATTATAGCTTAAAAAGTGGGAATAATCGTGCAGCCTCAGAGTGAATTCATCTCCACATTGTCGAAATTGCGGTGGTAATAGGCCATATAGGTCACCTTTTTTTCCATCGCGACGACGACCGCTTCGGCAAAATCCACTCCACCGAAAACCTGTGCGCTGTGCAAGCCTCCCGGAGAAAAGACGTTGACCTCCAGCAGCTTGTCTCCGACGATATCGAGTCCCACCAGAAACATTCCGTCCTGGATGATCTTGGGTTTGACGACTTCGGCGAGCCTGAGCATCTCTTCGGTCACCTCCACCGGACGGATATGACCGCCGGCATGGATGTTGGAACGGATGTCGCTTTTGCCCGGGACACGTCTGAAGGCGGCGATTTTACCCCGGTAGACGAGGGGATCGCCGTTCATCAGAAAGAGTCTGGTGTCTCCTTTGGCCGCTTCGGGAAGAAACTCCTGCACGATCGCGTATCCGTCGCGAAAGACCGATTCGATGATTTGGTTCATGTTGCCCGCACTCCCCGCATCGACCATAAAGACGTTGCGCCCGCCCGATCCCATCAACGGCTTGATGATGATTTTCCTGCCGTTCTCTTCGTAGAAGCGTTTGATGTCCGCACTGTTGCGCGTGATCAACGTCTTGGCCCGCACGATTTCGGGAAAGGATTGAAAATACATCTTGTTGACCGCTTTGGCGAGTCCGTCGGGATCGTTCAAGACCACGACGCCGTGACGCATCGCCTTGCGGCCGAAAACGATGGCCGCATGTTGTGCCCACGCCTTTTCGAAATCGGCCGAAGGGTCGTTTCTGAGCATCAATATATCGAGATCGTCGACGGTGATTCTTCTGGCAATGCCGTTTTTGGAGCAAAGATCGGCGTAGTAGGTCGTGGGCGTTTCATAATGCTCACCCCTCGCTTTTCTTGCATGGGCATGCACCTTCTCGTCGGGATCGTAAGCGAAATCGCCCACGCCGATCAGCCACACCTCATGGCCTCTATTCTGGGCGGTCATCGCGAGTCTGAGTGTGGTGCTGGGTTCGGTCTCGTTGAAAAGATCGTTGATGACAAATCCTATACGCATCTTTCGCTCCTTTTCCTTTATGGTTTGGATCCGCTGACACGTCGCATCAGCTCTAGTATGTCGACTCCCTTTTCGCGTATTTCACGCAGTCGTCTTCGCGCTCCCTCCTCCTGTAGATAGCGGGGAAAGAGAGGCGGTTTTCGGAGGATACCCCGCCACTGCAACTCTTCGACCAGAGGGATGTGTGAGGCGGCGATTTTTCCGACGAAAAGCGGCTCGATCTCCCCGCCCGCACGCAGATATTCCAAAATACCGCTGAGTCCCCGCAGATAGACGGCGTCTTTGGTCAATCCCCCGC
>VAPK010444930.1_pt1 | contig 14939 bp, 28 predicted proteins | sample 3395031 | NCBI WGS metagenome assembly VAPK01 (sample SAMN08290443, study PRJNA428436) | hydrothermal vent metagenome | isolation source: Deep-sea hydrothermal vent chimney 1 | place: Pacific Ocean: Juan De Fuca Ridge
GTAATTTATACAAGGAATGTCGGCGGAACATTAACAATGGTAATTCAATCAATAAAAGATATCTTCAAATGGAACTCAAAACAAGACAAAGAAATAAGAAAATTAAGACAACAAAACAAATTAATTAAATCAGAATTATGTCAATCAGGCAATGGTCGTAATAGTAATTCATATTCATGGTGTTAATGAAAAAATATTTTATAATCTTTAGTTTAATTTTATTAAGTCTAATAACAATAACATCAGCCCAAAGCATAGGATTATATAAACAAAATCAATCAATGCAAATAACAAATTATTGTAATACTGGAGATTGTTCATATATGAATTTAATAAGTTTAAAACTTCCAAATGGAACAATAGAAAACATAAATAAAGCAATGACAAATAATGAACAATCATTTAATTTTTCTTATATCCCTTCTTTATCAGGAGAATATTCATTTACAACATGCGGAGACCCAAACGGAAGGAATATCTGCGATAGCGATAGTTTTCAAGTAACTCACACAGGAAAAGAATTACAACAATCACAATCAACAATCTATATAACAATAGTATTTTTATTATTATTAATGTTTATAGGATTTATAGTTATGGGAATAAAATTACCATACAATAACAATAGAGATGAATTAAGTGGATATATATTATCTGTTAATAATCTAAAATATTTAAAACAACTTATGTTCGCATTCTCATATCTAACATTATTAGTATTAAGTTATATGTCATGGATGTTATCCTATGCTTATTTAGATTTTAATTTTATAACTTCATTATCTAAATTTGTATTCTACTTCTTAGTAGCCTTGGTGTTACCATTATTTATTTTATATGTATATCTTAATATTGCTAATTTTATAAGAGACCAAAAATTAAAAGATTTTTTAGAAAGAGGTTTAAGTGTAAGATGATAAATAAAAAAAATCAATATTGGATGTTCAAAGCACCAATAGAATTAAAATTAAAATTAGATAAAGTTAGAATAGAAAGAATAAAACAAGGAAAAGATAATGAAATACAATCATACAAAAGATTAGGCTTAGCAATTTCAAGGCACGAAAAGTTAATTACAGATTTAATAAACGCAGATTTAAAAATAGGTAAAAAATATGGATAAGAAAGGTCAAGTAACCTTCGGAATATTCCATTGGATGATAGTGGCTTTCTTAGCAGTAGTTCTCTTCGCTGGTTTAATTTGGATTATGGGAACATTAAATGGAATATTTCATCAAGTAGGTGTTCTAAATGAAGTCCACGCAGGACAAGTAGGATATACAAATATGACATTAGCATCAAACGAAATATGGGGGACAGCATATCAATCCATACAAGCATTAAGAATGGTTGCATTAGTATACATATTGTCATTAGGAGCGTCTATTATAATAGTAGGATTTTTAGAAAGGAAACATCCATTTTATTTCTTCATTTATATGTTAATAGTATTGCTCGGGGTAATATTTGCACCAACTATATCTAACGCTTATGAAAATCTATTAAGCTCAGGATTATTCGGAGGAGAATTATTAACTTTTACAGCAAGTAACTTTATATTATTGAATCTCCCAACCTTTGTATTAATAATAGGTGGTTTAGGAGGAATAGGATTATTTGTTAATTTAATAAGACCAGGCGGAGGTGCATCGATATGATAAGAAAAATAAGAAACAAAAGATTATGGAAAGTAGAAAGTGAAGATACTAATAGAAATTTTGGAGTGTATAGGTCAAGAAAAAAAGCAGAAAATAGATTAAGACAAATAGAATATTTTAAACATAAAAAATTAAAAAGGAGCTTAAGATGAAAAAAATATTTGTCTATTTAATCTTAGGAATTTTCTTAATCAGTTTCGCATCCGCAAGTCTATTTCAATCAAACAAAGTCTTCAACCATCACACATTTAGTCTAAAAGAAAGACACTTTATAGCTAATCATATTAAACATATAAATAGAATAAGAAACTATGGCTCATACGATATTCATGAAAACAAATGGTTAGGATTATTAAGAGGGCAAACGACCCAAACATATACTTTATTAGATTCAGGTAATTCAATCATAAATGCCTGGGCTTATCTAAGCGTAACAAATTATAGGACTTCAAAATTATTAAGCAAGATGTCATTCACAGGTGGAACTCCAAGAGATTTAAATATTTATTATTTTGTGAATGAAAGTTATCAAAAAGAAATTCCAATATATAAAAAAGTTTGTAATTTTGAACAATCAAATAAAACAAATTCAACTTTTAATTTAAATAGATTTAAATACAATAATAGAAATAAACTTCAAAAAGTTTGTAAGCAAATAAAGATAAGAACAAAAAAAGAAACAAAATATAAAACATATTGGAAGAAATATAATAATCAAATTATGCCAATAGGAAATTATAAGATAAAAATCACAGCAAAGTTACCAAAAGTAAATAAAAAAATAGATTGGATATTAAACACAGGATACGGAAATTATAAATTAGATAATTGGTTATGGTGGAATTCAAATTGGCTCTATAAAAAACAAATAAGCTTCACGGCAAATGTTGGGCAGTTCTCTTATTTAGAAACAATCCCATATTCAGCAAATATGAATGCTGACTTTTCAGATTTAAGATTTGTAGATACAGCAACGGAAACCACAGAACTTAATTACACAATAGAATCCTACACTGCTTCAACTTCTGCAATAGTAAGAATTTTCTCACAGGGAGCAAATAATGTAATGATGTATTATGGAAATCCAACAGCAACGACAACAAGTTCAGCATCTAATACTTATTTTAATCCTATTAGTTATTATTATTTGGATGAACAAGACACCACAGGAACGGGGACAATTATAGATGCAATGAATGTTAATAATGGAACAAATGTTGGTGCAACCAATTCAAGTGGAAAGATTGGAACATCTTATAATTTTCAAGGGAATGAATTTACCTTGCCAATACAATTAATAAACAATGCTTATTATATCCCAAATTTAAATTCAAATATTACTATAACAGCATGGTTTAATAATTCCTTTGTGGATAACGCTGATGGAAGAGCAGATAGTATATATAAAATGGAAAATCCTTCAACGTTATCCATTTTGGATATTTTTGTTTATGGTGCAAAAATTAATTTTAGATTAAGAGATGACGTTGGTGCGGATATAATTGCACCAACGTCAGTGACAACTTTAAATAATAATACTTGGTATTTTATGTCTATAACCTATGATACTTCAACTAAAAATATGTCAATTTTCATAAATGGAAATTATGAAAATGGGGCTATATATGCTGGTGGAACAACAACTTTCACAGATGGCTCAATAGGCGGAGATGGAGCTACTAATCATGGACTTTTTCATGGTAAAATAGACGAAGTAGGAATATGGAATAAAGTATTAACATCAACACAAATAAGTGAGTTATATAATTCAACTGCTCCTTCTTTCACAATAGGAACAGAACAAGCACAAATGCCATTATCAGTAACATTAAACTCCCCCATAAATAATTCAAAAGAAGAAAATACTCCTATAACATTTGACTGGACATCAACTCCAAATTCAGTAAATTTAATAAACACAACTCTAATAATTTGGAACTCAAATAATACAGTTACTTATAATAAAACAATAGCATTATCTGGAAGTTCTCAAATAACATCAACAGATGCAGTAAATCTAACAGATGGATATTATAGTTGGGGAGTAGAGACATGCTCGGATAATTTAACAATAGGATGCGTAACATCAGAAAATAGAAGTTTTGAATTAGATACTACTCCTTTTATAGAATTTTTAACTCCATTAACTACGATAAATAATTCAAAACTTAATCAAGACTATATCCCTATTCAAGTTAATATTTCTACACTTTATTTTAAAAATATTACTTACTTCTTAGAAAATATTAATGGAACTATTTTAACTCAAGAATATTCAAATGAAACTTTATCAATAAACTTTTCCAATATATCAGATGGATACTATAATTATAATGTTACTATTTGCACAACAACAAATCAATGTAATATAACAGAAACAAGATCAACAGAATTAGATAAAAATCCCCCAATAATTAATTTTAGTTCTTATCCAAATGGAACTTATGATTATTTAAATAACAATTCAATATTAAGTTTTAATTTTTCGGCAACAGACCAAGACTTAGATAGTTGTTGGTATCAATATCCCACCAAGCAAACATGTTATCAAGAATCAACTAATATACCAAATCAACAAGGAACAGATGGAAATTGTGGATTAAAATATACAGGTAATTATGATTTTTCAGCTAATTACCATAGCGTCCAATGGATAAATGAAAATAATGTAGTAGACGGAGATTATTCTACGTATGGACACATGGATATTAGCACACCATACGGATATGTATTGGGAACATATGTTATTAATTATACAAAACCAAGTTCTTCATTAGTTAATGGAGCTATATGGAATATAAAATTATTAAACGAGGATAGTAATATGACAAAGAATTATGATATAAATAAATGTTTTAATTCATATAATAATAAAATAATATTAAAAGCAGTAGGGGAACAACTTGGAACACCAATAGCTATCCCTTATGGGGTTTTTTATTGTTATAATTCAACAGACTGGATAGAATTAGGAAAGACATATGGGACATATGGTATATTTGATGATTCAATTAAATGGTATAACCAAATCAATCATTCAATTCCATGTATAAATGAAACATATATTAATCAGAGTTTTTATTATAAGCCAGATGCAAATAATTTAACAGTTTTTGTTAATGATACATTCGGACACGTAAGCCAAGAAACAAAAAGTTGGGATTATAATCTATTGCAAAATAATATATCATATAACACAAATGTAGTATCAGGAGAATTAAGAACATTCAAAATAAATGTTACATATCCAAATACTTATGATGCTATTTCAATGTTATTAAATTATAATGGGACTAATTACACAATGCAAGGAAGTTCAACATCAAATACAATAGAATTTTCAACGTCTATAATTATTCCATCAGTTTTTATTGATACAAATCAAACATTTTATTATATAGCAACTCTATCAAATACCAATGAAACAAAAGTGATTCAAACAGATAGTTATAATCAATCAGTTGGGATATTCGGAGTAGATAATTGCTCAACATATAATGACACACTTTTAAACTTCAAATTATATGATCAAGATAGTCTACAAGAATTAAATGGGACAATAAAGTTCTCAATTTATACTTATGCAGATGATACTGGCTCAATAGTAAATACATTTAATGATTCATACAATTATATAGCAGGGCAACCTTCAAGAGTGTGTATAAAAGGTATTTCTGGAGAATATAGATTAGCATATAAAATAAAATATCAAATAAATGATAGTTATTTTGACCAATACAAAAATATTCAAAAATTAACAATAACTAATGAAAGTTTAAATCAAACAGTAGATTTATATGATTTAAAAAAATCCAGAGGATATGCCTTTGATATAATTGTTGTAGGAAATTTATTATCTTCAAATGGAAATTCAAATTTATTAGTAGATGCACAAAGACAATATATATCTAAAAGCAATTTCCTTTCAATAGAGTCATCAATAACAGATGCAACTGGAAATGCAGTTGCTCATTTAGTTCAAAGTTCAGAAATATATAATTTCATAATAAGTCAAGATGGAAAAGTTATAGGAATATTTAATAATTATAAAGTAAAATGTTCAAATCCAAGTTTAGATCAATGTGCAATAACTCTTAATTTGGCATCAGCAGTGACCAAAGATGTAGACATAAAGAACTACGGAGGCATCTCACAGACGTTCTTATTAGATAACACAACAAATATACTCTATGATACATTCAACTCATTATCTGGGGCTTCTGTGTCTATTAGAGACCTCATCTTAAAGAATGATGGTTATGTAAATACAACAATATGCGATAATACTATTTCTGGAACATCTGGAACAATAACTTGTTCAATTCCAATAGCATATCAAAATGAATCAATAGTTGCACAGACATTCGTAAATGGAAAATATATAGGAACTCACGCATTTTCACAAGGAATAACTCCAGATTGGCAGGGAGTAGATATAATAATAATTATGCTCATGTTCAGTTCATTAGTCTTACTTATGATAGCACATCCAATAACAATGACAATAGGAGCAATCCTTGGGTTAGTAATGCCAGTTTTATTAATAAGTTCGTTGGGTGCTACCTTCAGCTCAATAATAGGAGCAGTATTATTCTATATAGCTGGTGGGGTATTGGTTATTATGATAATAAGTAGGAGGAAAAATTAATGGCAGGTATTGGACTATCTCCTATGGTAAAAAGAATAGCGATGGTATCTCTATTTAGTATTTTTATTTTTAATTTTGTATTCTTATTTCTAAGTGCATACAATCCAAGTTCGCAAGTATTTAGTGCAAAGTATGGATTAAACAATTCAATATCAAATTTAACAAGTTCTATAAATGATTTTAGTAATACATCAAATAGTGTTTTTTCGCAATTATCGTCAGATAAACCTACGTCAGTTAATTTTATATTTTTAATATTTAAAGGAGCATATTATGTCCCAGTATCGTTTTTATCCTTTGTATGGTCATCACTTGTATCAATAAAAGAAATATTATTTATATCATTAGGCGGAGCAGGATTAGGAAACATATTAGCAATTTCCTTATCTACTATAATGGCATCTATTTTAATAACGATAACTCTTTTAATAGTTAAAGCAATAAGAACAGGAGAAAGTGAAAGATAATGGTATATCCAGAATTAAACAGCACATTAGTAGGTTCAAACGTAATGCAACTTATGTTATATGCGAATACCGTTACTCATAGTTGGTTTGGAATATTTTTAGTATTTGGATTTTTTATAATAACTCTATTGGGAAGCATAGGTATGCAATTTAGATTCTCATCTCAAATCGATTTTAAAATAAGTTTATTGGCGAGTTCATTCGCAACTCTTGGATGGGCTACAATAATAGAGATGACTTCTGGGATGTTAAGTCCAGTATATTTTTACTTCATAATAGGAGTAACAATCTTGGCATTTATATGGTCAGCAGTTGGAGATTAATACTCACTATCGAGTAGTTATCTGCTAAGTAAACAAAGTATATCTGTTTTACCTACGTTTAAGTAGTATATTATTATAATTATAATATGACATGTATAATTTTTGAAAGGAGGTATATACTATAAATGGATTATAAAAAACTAATGAGTGAATTCAAGAATGATGAAAAAGGTGTATTCGGTCTAACCGCCGTTCAGCAATTCTTTGGAATAATCTTGGGTATTGCACTTTTGGCTTATGTTATTGTAATTATAATGGGAACTTTGAACTCTGCGAGCATTTTACCAGCAGGAAGTTTGGCTGCAAACCAGTCTTCGGCTATCTTGGGAAACGTATCAGCAGGTATCACTGGATTCTTCAGTTCTATCCAACCCGTGTATGCAATCTTAGCTGTATTAGTTATAATTTTAGTCTTGGTAGTTCTTGTGAAGGTCGTTCAAGCCCCATCAGGTTCTTCCCAGCCAGTTCTTTAATTATAATTGATTAGGAGTGCTAAAAACCGAGTAGCTATACTTGTGAACAGGAAATAGTCGCAGTTTGCCTATTCTGCGTAATCAAAGATAGGATTTATATTATGGAGATTAAAAAATGATTTTAGGTCTATTGGGATTATTGGTTATTGTATCAGTTGTAACTTACTATTATAAGTGTAACTGTGAAGTGATTAGAAAACATTATAAAGAATATTAAATAATATATTATTACTCCATTGTTTGTTGGGAATTATTTTCCCGAATATCGGCTGAGTGGCAGATGCGTATTTAGAGGTTACGCATCTCCACTCTCCGTTTCTCATTAATATTTAACTAATAATAGGTTTATATTTCTTTGTATTTTGTAACTACTTAGTAATAATGTCAAAATATAATAATCATTACAAAATAGTAAGATAATTATTTAAAGAAACGACATTTTTATAAACAAAATGGAAAAAGAAGTAAAAAACGAGACTTACCCTCACTTAGGCAAAAAATTTTTACTTCTACGTATAATTAGTGGGATCAAAGAAGAAAAATCAATATCAACAATAGCAAAAGAAACTAACTCATCAAAACAAAAATTACAATATTATATACGACAACTCAAAGAAAATGGGACAATAGAAAAAATATCTTATGGGGTTTGGAAAGTAAAAAGAAGTAAAAATTTTCAACTAAGGCATGTCAAAGAAGTAAAAAAAATAAATGACAAAAAAACACCAAAAATAAAACAAGTCAGAGGTCATGCATTTACATGGAGAATAAGATTTAGACATAATATAGATTGGGAAAGAAGATTAAAAAGATACAAAATAAAATATTCAAGAGTAGGAATAACAAAAACATTAAGAATAATATTTGATACAAAAAAGATATGGCTCACAAAATATGGATTAGTAATATACGAACCAAAAAGCTTCTTCGCAACTAACTCAATACAATCAAAAGGAATGGCAGTATATGAATTAGACAATACAATAAAAAGATTAGGAAGAAAATTATTAATAGATTTATCAAATTATCAATTCACAACAAGCAGAGAACACTATGGATTAATCAAAAATGAATTAGCAAGACAATACAATAAGAACGGAGAAAAATTATATATAAAAGAAAATGGAAAGATTTGGATGTGGATAGATGATTCTCATTCATTAAACGAATTAGAAAATAATGATATGATGTTAAATAAAAAAATTCAACACTGGTATAATGATAACAAAAAACATAACTTTGATGTCACTTCCTCCTTTATTTTAAATGGATTTAATCAACAGGGAAATTCAATAAACAAATTAACAGAACACAATTTAAATCAAACAAAACAAATGGAAGAATTTGCGATAGCTCTTAATCAACATATCCCAGCATACGAAAGAATGGGAGACATAACATTATCACTATTAAAAGAAATCAAACACCTAAGAAAAGAAATAAATAAAATAAATAAGAATAATTAATCACTATTAAATTAATACTCACATATTTAAAAGATAAATATCAATAAATAAAATGGAAAAAGAATGTGACATCTGTAAAGAAAAAATAAAATTAAAAAAGATAGCAAAAATAAGGGGAAAATATTATTGCAAGAAATGTAAAAAGAAATTAAGAGAACAAAGAACAAAAGAAACAATAGAAGAATCAGGGATCAAAGAAGAATTAAAAAATTTAGAAAGAAAGATGCATAGAGATTATCAAAGAGAATATTATAAACAAAAACAACTTATAAAACCATTAAAACTAAAATCAATAGAAATAAAACCAATAGAAAAAAGAAAACAAGATATTGAATATATACCAAAGATAAGAGGACAATTAAAGAAGAAGTTAAGAAAGCAAAATTATATATCATTCCAAGAAAAACAATTATTATTTAAGTCCCTAATAAAAAGAGGATTTGCGTATGAGGACGCAGACGAAAGAGTAAAGAAATTAGTTAGATCACAAAACGAATTAACAAAGAAATTAAGAAAACAGAATAAACCAGAATCAGAAATAAAATTAAAAAGCCAGGAGCTTCTTGAGAAATTATGGAATTATTAACTACTAATAAGATAATACACAAGTATATAAACAACAAAGATTAATATAAACTATGGAAAATACAGCATACAAAACACGAAATAGAAAATGATAAAACACGAATTAACACAAATAATAATAGAACTAAAAGATACAATAGATAGTTTAGGAATGAAAATAAGCGAAGAAGTATTATTTAGCGAAGCAAGTTCTTTTCTAAGGGGAATATACGCAGGACGCAATAAGTCTTCATACAAGACACCACAGGGGCAACAGGATATTAATAAGAACAGAGAAGGAGCACAAAGCCATAAACCAACAGAAAAACAAATAGAACTTCTAAAAAAGAACAACAGAGAAATACCAGAAACAAAAAAGGAAGCATTTGAGATGATACAAAAGATGATATTAGAATCTAAGCAGAATGCACAGCAAAATAAATAATAGTCTACATGTAGATGGGTTGTAGGGTAAGAGCTACTTAGAGGTTGCAACCACACGCCACTAACTTGGGTGAGAGTCCCGATCCCTACAGCTCAATTTAAAACAAAAATGAAACAAACAGAAAAACAGAAAAACATGAAAAACTCAGAGTTTGAAGAGAATCGTGAAAAATTAGACGATTCTTTTGAATTAAAACACAGAGAATCTGAGAATATGTTTTTATTTACTAAAGCAGTATTAATAGTAGCAATAACAGCATCGATTATGGCAGTAATACAGGGTTTGGCATTTAGTATAAATATCTATTTACTTAGTGGAATAGATGCAATAGGCATGATAATAATATTGCTAAACATTATTACTATTATAAAAGTATTTATAGAACAAGATAAATCCAATAAACTGGGACGGAGAGAATGGTAAGAGAATTAAAAGAGAAATGCTATGGAGTAGAACACATAAATAGTTTCGCAAGAGTTAAATTATCAGAAAGAAAAAATGCAATGTTGGAAAATAAATATGAGAAAAAATTAATTTATTGTAATATAGACGGAAGTTTAAATGATTTTGAATGGTTTAATATAACTAATTTAGGTCAATTCTGGATTTATGCAGATAGACAACCAGTAGAACTTCTTTTAGACGGAAAATGGATAAGATTTGATGAAAGAATAAGGGGGAAATTTGATGAATGTTTAAAAACAAATGAAAATAGATTTGCAAGATTGAGTTTATCAAATAAAAAGAATGTATTATTACAATTACCAGATAAGAAAACATTAATTGGTTGTTGGAGTAATGAAGAAGATTTAAATAACTTTTCAAGATTCAGAAATAATAATGAAGGTCAATTCTGGATAAGAGGAGACATCCAGCCAGTAGAACTATTCTTAGATGGTAAATGGAAAAGATTAAATGAAAATATCAAAGGGAGATTTTTAAGATAAAAAATGGAAACAACTGATATTTTTATATACATTATTTTGATAGCATTTCTAATAATAATATTAGGATTAACAACATTTATGGTATATAATGTAACTACCTCACTGCAACTGATACATAAACATAATTTTGAAAATAACTGTCAAATAAGTTATGTAAAAGATAATTATGGATATAATATTCTTTATAATGTAAAATTATGTCAAAACATTGCAACATGCTATTCCAACACAGCAGAAATAATTAACAAAGAAATAACAGGAAGATAAAAAATGGAAACAACAAAAGTAGAAGTAGGAATATATTTATTTATGATATTTATGATATCATTTATAGTTTCCTATTGGAATATTAAAGTTGGATTACTATTGAGTATCTGTCTAAGTTCAGGTTTAGTTATATTTCTAATATATTTTATGGGAGCAATAAGACTGATATTTGATGTATATGTTAGAAAAAAATAAAAATATAAAAAAACAAAAATGAAACAACCAATAAAAAAAGTACACTGGGAAGAACAATTTAAAATAAGACCCAGAAGAAACGCATCCATAAAACACGAAGTAATAAAATTATTAATAGTTCTAAATATATTAGAAAAAAATAAAAGAAATCTTCAATGGATAAGAGTATATACAGAATTCCCAATAGGAGAAAGAAAGATAGCAGATGTTTATTATGAAAATATAAAGACAAATGAAATAATATGTTATGAAGTTCAAAAAAATATAACAAAAAAATGGTTAAAAGAAACTAAAGAATCATACGAAAAATACGAAATGCTGTTCTTCACAACAGACTGGATCTTAATTAAAGAAAATGAAATAAGTGATAACTACGAGTCAGCGAATAAACAAATCAGCAAATTAATAGTATAGGATTATTAACCACGAACAAGTTAATACACAACTATATAAACTATAAAGATTAATATAAACTATGGAAATAAAAGAACCAGAAATATTAAGTATAGAAAAACAATTAGAGCCAAGCTCAGAAGAATTAACCGAAAAAGAAAAGATAGAATTAATAGCTGGAGAATTAGAATGATAAATAAAACAGAGATAAAAGAAATACTACAGAATTATTTTGATAAAATGGTTTATAATCCAATGAGTCGTGAAGATAACTTTGATGCTGGTGCTATGTCAATAATAAAGATGCTTGTAGATGAATATGATTTAAATATAGATATTAAAACTAAAATGGAAAAGTTATTGGAAATTGGAAAAAGCAGATTTTTGATGTTTATTGATAATATTAATAAAGGAATAAAAGATATAGATAAAAATAGCTTAGAAGATGTTGAGTTTTGTAAACGGAAAACAATAGATTATAAAAATGCCAATGCACAATTTTTAAAATTATTATCGGAGGCGTATTTATGAACTCAGAAGTTCAAAACGCAATTAAACTTTTAAAAGGGAAGGGATATAAAATAGAAGAGCCAAAAAATAAATTTGCTCAAGTTAAACTTTCTAAATATAAAGGTGTTTTGTTGGAAAATAAAAAAAGTTTGAATTTAATCGTTTGTTGGGAAAAAGAAGGTTTGAATGATTTTGAATATCTTGCACGTGGTAATGGTCAATTCTGGATTAATGGACATCTTCAACCTGTAGAGCTCAAATTTGGATTAAACAATAAATGGATAAGATTTGATGGAAAAATTCATGGGAGGTTTTTAAGATGAACACAAAAACGGCGTTAATTATGACGTATGCTCATCTACCAGAGAAACTTATGTTTTTGTCGTATCCGCCAGAAGACATAACAAACGATAAATATAATGATTTGAAATATTTGGAAGGATGTATAGAGATGATTGAAGAATTGAAAGAATCAGATTTTAATATAAGAAAAGATGGAGTTCTTCCTTATTCAAAAAATGTGATAATTAAACATTTCACAAATAGGATAGACAAAATTGAACAAATAAAAACTGAAGAAGAAAACTTAAAAACACTAACAGGAGACGAAGAATGAAAGAATTAATAAAACAATTTAAAAAATTGAATAAAGACAGTGCAACATACAGCAAATTAAAACGTTCATTAGATAAGAAATATAATTATTTACGAATCATTAGTCCATTAAGACAAGAGATGAAAACTAATCAAATCTTTTTAATTGATAAAAATGATAATATTTTCAAACCTACACATTTTTATAACAGATATGGTGCTGGAAATGTTATTTTGAAAGGTAAATATATTGGTCGGCATTTAAATAATTTTTCTGGGGAATTAGTAATACAAGAACTGCCAAATTTTAAAAAAATATCGAGAACAAAAGTAGAAGAATTGTTATTAACTAAAAATAAAGAAATATTTCATAAAAATGCTACATTAATATCCGAATTTATAGGAGACAAAAAATGAATAAATCAGAACGAATGATGAAATTTGAACAAATACTTAATTATATTGAAACATCAATAAATATCGCAGAGAATATTGAATTAGAAGAAATAAAAGATGATTTAGAAATTTTGTTAAGTAACTTTAAAACTAAATACGACAAATTCATGGTAGGTTTTTAAGATGAAAATAATAGATATAAAAGTTGTAGGACTTTGTAGCAAATGCAGAAAAGAAACAGACGAAATTCCAAAAACAAAAGAAGGTCTAATCATTTCAGATAAAAATATAAGTTGCGTAAACAAAACTTTTGGCGAATGTAAAGGAGATTTAGAATGAAAACATTAAGTAAAAGTTTAGCATCAAGCGATTTTTTATTAGTATCAGATGTTGCAAATTCTATTAAGGAATTAAAAAAAGGAATAATAGAATTATTTGAAATTGATAAAACATCCGAAGAAGATACAGGTATAATTGACGATATGTTGTCAGATGTATTTGGTATAGAAATTGTAAATTATAACAGAGGTCAAAAATGAAAGAAAAAATAGAAATATTAAAACTAAAAGAAAAATATAAAATATGTTTAAGTTTGAAGGAATATGATAGAGCAAAAATGATTTTATTAAAAATAAGGGAGAAAGAAAATGAATAAAACAACACCAACAGAAATACAAATAAAAACTTTATTAAAACTCGGCGGAGACTACGCAGGGCAAACAAGAGCAGAAGTAAAAGAGATGATTGAAAATCTAAAACAACAAAAAAGAAAAATGAAACCAAAAAATACAAACCCAAAATATAACTGTAAGAACTGTGGACATACTCATATAGGACTTGTAGGAGATTTGGGAAGAAATAATGATGAGACTGGACAATATAGATTGTCGATGTGTTCAGATTGTTATTGTGAAAATTTTAAAAATGGAAAAATAAAAGTATGATAAAGATTAAAATAGAACGAACAATAGCAGAAATAAAAGAACCAGAAATATCAAAATCAAATAAAGTTTCAAAAAAGACAGGAAAAGATTATAACCAGATAATATTAGATTTATTTAATGAAGGTTTCTTTGTGGCACCAGTTACGGCTAAACAGGTTCGGGATAGAGTATCAAGGAGAGGAATAGTAATGAGTTCAAGAATATCTGCAAATATGAATAGCAAATTGACGAGCTTAGTGAAATCTAAAAAGATAGCAAAATTTAAACAAAGAGGAGTATCCGTTTATCAAGAGAGATAAGGAGCAAGACAAATGAAAATAACAATACAACAATTAACTCTCGATGAAATAAAATACGTATTTGTTTGTCTAAGATTTAAATATAAGGCAAGGGGAAGAAGAAAGATTAAGGGAAGCAAAGAACAAAATAAAACAACAAAAAAAACAAATGAAATTTAAAACACCAGAATCACAAAAAGAAAAAGAATTAAAAGAATTACTAAAACAAATGGAAGAAGTAATAGATGATTCATACTTAACAACAAAAGAAGCAAGAAAAGTCTTAGATTATTCTTATAGTATTTTACAAAAGTTCCAAGAAATTAAAAAGGCAAGAGACAACTGGAGAAATAAATTTGAGGAAAAAGAAA
>VAPK010317700.1_pt1 | contig 14937 bp, 14 predicted proteins | sample 3395031 | NCBI WGS metagenome assembly VAPK01 (sample SAMN08290443, study PRJNA428436) | hydrothermal vent metagenome | isolation source: Deep-sea hydrothermal vent chimney 1 | place: Pacific Ocean: Juan De Fuca Ridge
AAAATCAGATAAAGTGATGACATTTTCAATTCCTTCATCCCCACAAAAACGAGACTGCGCAAAGGGTAAATCTTTTGAAATGTACAATACTACCGTATTTTCTAATCCTGCTGCTGCTTCGTTAAATTTTCTTACAGAATTCTGACAAACACCGGTATCTATACTTGGAGTAATATTAATTATAACTTTTTTTCCTTTAAAATCTTTCAATTTACCGGTTGTTAAATCGCTTTTAACCAATTTGAATTTTGGTGCCTTTTTCCCAATTTTAGGTAATTTACCAATCGTTTTTACAGAATTTCCTTTCAATGTTATTTTAGCCATAATAAGATATATTTATATGTTTTGATATTTTAATTATTTTAATTCTTCAAATTTACAAAATAAAAAAACTCCTCACACGAATAGGGGGAGTTTTACAGTATTTATTTTATAATTTTTTATTGATCAATCGACCCAAGGACACGTTTCATAAAACTATTCAAGGCTTCTTTCTTAGGTGTTCCGCTTCTAATTGTTTTATTGACTTCGATGGCACCATACATATTCGAAATTAATTCACCTATTACATCTAATTCTTCATCTTTTAATGATGAAACTTCTGTTAGATCTTCGAGAACTTCTATAGTTTCTTGCAAATAATCTTCATCATTAGATTCAATAAAATTTACGAGGTGTTTTATGACAGGTAATTTCATGTGTTTCTATCTATTATTTTTTCGCTTATCCAAAAAATGTAAGGATTGCTTTTATTTAATCAATTTCACAGCTTGTAAATTGATTATCAAATTTTAATTCTAAATAACTTCGTTGACCAAATCTTTAAGTACATCAAATTTATTTGTTTGCACCTGATTTTTTTTCTCTCCTTCCACGAAAGTGGCAAAAGTTGGTAAATTATCTACAACAGCCAGTTTTCTCGATTCTGGAAATTTTTCTGCATCGACAAGAACAAAACTTATATTCTCGTTTTCTGATGCTAGTTTTTTGAATTTTGGCTTCATTATGCGGCAATTACCACACCATGTTGCCATGTATTGAACAACAACTATTTGGTTATTCGAAACTAATTCATTTAAATTGTCTTCGGTTAATTCTGAAAGCATATTCAAAAATTTGTAAAACGGGCAAATAAAAAATTTACCCGTTTTTAATTTATATTAATGTGAACTCAAGTAAGAAGCAACACTTTCTCTTGTTTCTTTTAAAGTGTCTTTTCCTTCTTCCCAATTCGCCGGACAAACTTCTCCGTTTTTCTGAAAATGAGTATAAGCATCTACCATTCTCAAATATTCGGCTATATTTCTTCCAACCGGTTCAACATTTACACTTTCATGAAAAATTGTTCCTTCTTCATCTATTAAATAAGTGGCTCTCCAAGTAATATTCGGACCTTCCATTTGAATAGTATCGGTTTCTTCATCATAATGCTGTTCACCTGTTTGCAAAATACCCAACCGACCAGATAAGTTTCTATTTGTATCTGCCAATAAAGGATAGGTAACTCCTTCTATACCACCATTATCTTTTGGTGTATTCAACCATGCAAAATGTACTTCTGCTGTATCGCAAGATGCACCAATTACTATCGTATTTCTTTTTTCAAACTCATTTAAAGCCTCTTGAAATGCAAGTATTTCGGTTGGACATACATAAGTGAAATCTTTTGGATACCAGAATAATACAACTTTTTTATTATTCTTTTTGGCTTCTTCCAAAACATTAACTTTGAAGGTGTCACCCATATCATTCATGGCATCTACCTCTAAATTCGGAAATTTTCTACCTACTAAACTCATATTTATATTTTTTAAAATTATTATTTCACTTTGCTAATTTAATGATATAAAACCTGTTTTTATATATTTTTGATTTCTATATTTTATATCAAAATAGATTTTTTTTATACTGCACATTTAGTTTAAAATACTATCTTTTTTCAAGTCTTTTCTACATAGATAAAAATCTACTCTTTCGCAGGTATCATCATTTAATCTATCGTTCATTTCATCTAAATTTTTTGGTGGTGGAACTATAACTTTATCTCCATTTTTCCAATCTAATGGCATGGCAACTCCATATTTATCAGATGTTTGCAAGGCTTCCAATGCTCTTAATATCTCATTCATATTTCTTCCCACATTTAGAGGATAATACATAATCAAACGAATCTTTTTCTCAGGATCGATAAAGAATACGGCTCTAACGGCAGCCGTTTCACTTTCATTGGGTTGTAGCATACCATATAATTTTGAGACCTTCATATCTATGTCTGCAACAATTGGAAAATCAAAGTAAACACCTGTTTTTTCCCTAACATTGTTTACCCATCCCAAATGAGCATGAATACTATCAATACTTAAACCCAGTAATTCGGTGTTCAAAGCAGTAAACTCATTTTTTCTCTGTGCAAAACCACTCATTTCGGTGGTACAAACTGGTGTAAAATCGGCAGGATGAGAAAACATAACGATCCATTTATCTTTTGCATAATCATGTAAGGTAATGTCTCCTTTTGTAGTTTTAGCAGTAAAATTTGGAGCAATATCTCCAATTCTTGGCATGAAAGTGGTTGTTTCTTGTGTTTCCATAATTTTAGATTTATAAATTACTATTTGATTTCAAAGGTATTAATAAGGTAAGCTCAATAACTATAATTTTAATTGATTATTTTTATTTTTATATAAATATTTTTTATTGTTTATTAATTTCCTACTTTTACAGAACCCATAAAATAACTTATTTTATCTATTTTTACAATTATTAAAAGTTAAAAATTGACAAATCTTTATAATAAATTTGTTCTTCCAAAAGTAGTAAACTGGGCATGTAAGCAAAAACCCAGTATGAAACAACGAAGCAAGATAATTCCTTTGGCTAATGGGGATGTTCTTGAAATTGCAATTGGATCGGGCTTAAACTTTGCTTACTATAATGAATTCGAAATGAATAGTTTAACCGGGCTAGAACCATCAAATGAGATCTGGGAATTGAATAAACATAAAGTAGATGAGCTTAATTTTGATTTTAATTTTGTTAACGCTTTCGCGGAAGAAATTCCACTTAAAAATAACAGTTTCGATTATGTAGTGATAACCTATGCTTTATGTACAATTAAAAATACAAAAAAAGCATTGTCTGAAATCAGAAGAGTTTTAAAACCGGATGGAAAATTATTGTTCTGTGAACACGGTCTGGCCCCCGACAAGAATGTAAAATACTGGCAAAATAATATAAATTCGTTTTGGAAACAAATCAGTGGGGGCTGCAATTTAAACAAGGATATACCGAAAATGTTGATTGAAAATGGTTTTGATCTGCTTGAATTAAATAAAATGTATATCCCCGGATGGAAGCCTGCGAGTTATAATTATTGGGGAGTAGCTGTTTTAAGCAATGAGTAATGAGATGTTAGACAATAGATATTATACCTTAGACAGACAAAATAGAATAGAAATACTTTCAATTTAAAATGCAATGAAACAACTGAATATTGCTACCAATTTCAAAAAGTAAAAAGCTAATAGCCAAAAACTACTTTATCCTATACCAGCTACCCACTTACCCCTTACAAATGAATCACCTCATCATAAGCTGCCGCAACCGCCTCCATCACTGCTTCGCTCATAGTAGGGTGAGGATGAATTGCTTTTAATACTTCATGTCCGGTTGTTTCTAGTTTTCTTCCTAAAACAGCTTCGGCGATCATATCGGTTACTCCTGCTCCTATCATATGACACCCTAACCATTCACCATACTTTGCATCAAAAATAACTTTTACAAAACCCTCAGTAGTTCCGGCAGCAGAGGCTTTACCCGATGCTGAAAAAGGGAATTTACCAACTTTGATATCAAATCCTTTTTCCCTGGCCTGAATTTCTGTTAGTCCAACACTTGCAATTTCCGGACTTGCATAAGTACAACCCGGAATATTACCATAGTCAATTGCTTCCGGGTTTAAACCCGCAATTTTTTCCACGCAAGTGATACCTTCAGCAGAAGCTACATGTGCCAAAGCCGGACCGGGAACTACATCACCGATCGCATAATAACCTGGCAAATTTGTTTGATAATAATCATTTACTAAAATTTTGTCTTTATCGACAACTATCCCAACATCCTCTAAACCAATATTTTCAATATTCGATTTAATTCCCACAGCCGATAAAACAATATCGGCTTCCAGAGTTACATCTCCTTTTTTCGTTTTCACTGTTGCAACAATTCCGTTTCCACTTGTATCAACCTTAGTTACACTTGAATTGGTCATTACTTTGATCTTCGACTTTTTCAAAGAGCGAGCAAATTGCTTTGAAACTTCTTCATCTTCTAAAGGAACTACATTGGGCAAAAACTCTACTATGGTTACTTCTGTACCCATCGAATTATAAAAATAAGCAAACTCAACACCTATAGCCCCTGAGCCAATAATTACCATTTTTTTAGGTTGTTTTGGCAAGGTTAAGGCTTCTCGATATCCTATAACTTTCTTACCATCAATAGGTAAGAACGGTAACTCCCGTGAACGTGCTCCTGTTGCTATAATAACGTGATCTGCACTGTATTCGGTTACTTTATTTTCATTATCTGTTACATCAACTTTTTTACCAGCTTTTATTTTTCCAAAACCATCTAATACCACAACTTTATTTTTCTTCAATAAAAACTGTACCCCTTTACTCATTCCTTCAGCAACATTACGGCTTCGTTTTATAACCGCCAGAAAATCTTTATCGATTTCTTTCGCTTTCAACCCATAACTATCTACATGTTTTAAATATTCATAAACCTGAGCACTTTTTAATAAAGCTTTCGTTGGTATACACCCCCAGTTTAAACAAATTCCACCAAGATTTTCTCTTTCTACAATAGCAACTTTAAATCCTAACTGCGATGCTCTGATAGCCGTTACATATCCTCCGGGACCGCTACCAATTATGATAATATCGTATTTCATTTGTATATATTTATTTTTTTAAACCTTCTCTAACTAATATAAAACATCAATATGCTTATTTCAGAATGCAAAGTAAAGAAATATTAGAGAGATATCCCGTTTTCAGCGGGATTTGTTCGAACTAATTGATTTTAAAAACATTAAAATCAAAGTTTCACTAATCAAATTTTATTGCTTTAACCGGACTTATTTTGCTTACTATAAATGAAGGGATTATTAACATCACTAAGCAAAGAATCAAAGTCCCTGCATTTACAAATAGTAGTATTTTATAGTTTAAATAAACGGGTGCCTGACTTACATAATAAGTCTCTGGATTTAATTTGATCAATCCGAAATATTTTTGAATCAATAACAATCCAACTCCAATAATATTACCCCAAAACAGGCCTTTTCCTATCAAATATGTTGCATTGTATAAAAATATTTTTCTGATACTATAATTGTTATTTCCCAGTGCTTTTAGAATACCAATCATTTGGGTTCTTTCTAATATCAATACCAGTAATGCAGTTATCATATTAATTCCTGCAATTAATATCATAATTCCAATAATCACAACAATATTAGTATCAAACAAGCTCAACCATTCAAATATAGCAGGAAACATTTCTGCAATAGTGTGCGCATTTAAAGAAGGGTCTATACTATTGTATATTTCAAATCCTGTTTCTCGTAAATCATCAAATTCCTTAATAAATACTTCAAAACCACCTACCTCATTATTATTCCATTTATTAATTCTTTGAATGTGTTTGATATCACCAAAAATGTAAGTTTCATCAAATTCTTCAAATCCAGAATTATAAATTCCCGCAACGGTGAATTTTCTTGAATTTGGAGCTTTATTAGGGTCATCCTTTACAAAGAACATATGAAAGCTATCTTCAGTATTCAAACCCAATCGCTTTGCGGTTTTATCTGAAATTAAAACTTCATTACTTAGATCACTACTAATATTTGGAATTTTACCAGCTACTAAATATTCGTTAAAAAATGACCAGTTATAATCTTGATCGACTCCTTTTAGCACTATTCCTTCAAATTCATTTGGAGTTCTTATAATACCTGCCTTAGTAGCAAAAACCTGTACTTTTTTTACGTTGGATATATCTTTGAATTCAGGGTAGAATTTTTGGTTTTTTGAAATTGGTATAACCGTTACCTTAGAATTATTTGCATCGTAATTAGTGATTTGAATATCACCATTAAACCCTGATATTTTTTCTTTAATTTTTTTCTGCAAGCCAACACCCGTTGCTACCGAAAAAAGCATCACAATAATACCAATTGCTATTGCCAAAATTGATATTTTTATAATAGGAGAAGATACACTATTTTTACTTTTTTTTGAAGCAATAATGCGCTTTGCTATAAATAACTCGTAATTCAAAGGATATGAAAAATTTAATTCAGATCAAAAGTAAGTATTTAATTTTTATATCTAAATTAATCTTGTTCATTTTTATCTCTACCCTAACTTCTTGTAAAAAACCTTTATTAAATAAAGAATTGGGTCAGAATTCGGTCCAGGATGATTTTGATAATCATCAAATTGAAATCCTTACAGCTGCAGATCAAACTTCACTTTATCTACCTCTATTAAAAAACAAACGGGTTGCTGTAGTAGCTAATCAAACCAGTGTGGTATTTAAAGACCGAAGACGGAAGACAGAAGATGGAAGACTTAAGACAGAAGGCAACATACTTTATACACATTTAGTAGATACTCTGATTTCATTGGATGTAAATATCACTAAGGTATTTGCACCCGAACACGGGTTTAGGGGTAAAGCAGATGCCGGAGAATATGTTGAAGATAATATTGATAAAAAAACCAACTTACCTGTTGTTTCTTTATATGGTAAAAATAGAAAACCCAAGCTTGAAATTTTAGACGGTATAGATATCGTATTATTTGATATTCAAGATGTTGGAGTTCGGTTTTATACATATATCTCAACCATGACAAATGTGATGGAAGCTTGCGCTGAACTTGGAATACCGATTATCATTTTAGACCGACCTAACCCAAATGGGCATTACGTAGATGGTCCAACTCTGGAAATAGAACATAAATCATTTGTTGGAATGCATCCTATTCCTTTGGTATATGGTATGACCATAGGAGAATATGCTAAAATGGTTAATGGAGAAAAATGGTTGAAAAATGGAATGCAATGTAATATTACCGTAATTCCTTTAAAAAATTATACCCATAAAAGCACCTACAGTCTTCCTATAAGACCTTCTCCAAATTTGCCCAATGATAAATCGATAAATCTGTACCCAAGTTTAGGTTTTTTTGAAGGCACCCTTATCAATGCAGGGAGAGGAACGGAATATCAGTTTCAAAGGTACGGAGCTCCTTTTTTTCCAAAAAGTGATTTTAGTTATAAACCTCAACCAAATTTTGGTTCTAAATACCCAAAATTTAGTGGTGAATTATGTTATGGAGTTGATCTAAGGAAATCTGCAAAATTAAGTAAAGTTGATCTTTCATTTTTAATAGATGCTTTTAATAAAACTCCGAAAGACAAAGAATTCTTTGGGAAAACTTTTACTGTTCACGCCGGAACTTTAAAATTAAGAAAAAAAATAGAAGCTGGGTTAACAGCAGATGAAATTAGCAAAACATGGAGGAAAGGTGTTGATAAATTTAAAAAAATTAGAAATAAGTACCTGATCTATAAGTAGAAGGTCTATTAAAAGATAAGGAGAAAATAAAATATGAAGAAAAAAATAATAGTTGCTACCGATGGATTATTGCAGCAAGATTATGCTAAAACGGCCCACGGTTTAATAAGAGGTTCAGAACGTTTTGAAATATTGGCTCTAATTGATCCTAAATTTGGCGGAAAAGATTTAGATGCCGGAGAAATGCTTGATGGTAAACATCGAAATATTCCAATTATCTCAACTATTGAAAACGCTATTCATACGTTTAATACTATTGATTATCTTGTAATAGGAGTAGCAACTGTAGGAGGAGTTTTATCCGATTCACTTTTAACTATCATCCGAAAGGCTATCACCCATAATATGGGAATTGTAAATGGTCTTCACGATCAACTTGGAAACAATAAAGATATTGTTCAATTGGCTGATAAATACAAGGTAGAACTGATTGATATAAGAAAACCAAAAGCCATTGAGGATTTACATTTCTGGACTGGTGAAATATTTAAAGTAGATGTTCCAATTGTTGCTTTTTTGGCCATGGATTGTGCAATGGGAAAACGAACTACAGCCAAATTAATAATCGATACCTGTTCAAAAACTAAAATTCATGCAGAAATGATCTATACAGGTCAGACGGGTTGGATGCAGGGCAGTAAATACGGTTTTATTTTTGATTCAACCATAAACGACTTTGTTTCGGGTGAATTAGAAAATGCCATTTTAAGTTGCTGGAAAGAAAGTAAACCAGACCTTATCCTGCTGGAAGGCCAATCCAGCCTTAGAAATCCTAGTGGTCCTTGCGGACTTGAATTGCTCATTTCGGGAAATGCCAAACAAGTTATCCTAGTACATTCTCCACATAGAAAATATTTTGATGATGATCAAACCTGGGGAGAGATTCCTTCCGTTGCATCTGAAATTTCTATAATTGAAAAATTTGGTTCTAAAGTAATTGCCTTGGCGATAAATACTAACGGACTTACACAGAAAGAAGCTTTAGACTATAAATTAAATTATAAAGAATCTCTGGGAATCCCTGTGATCTTGCCTGTAGAAGAAGGAGTTACAGATCTCATTTCAACCATTAAAGGAATTAAGGGTAGTACTAAAAATTGATTCACAGCCAAATTTTCATTGTTTTTTATAGACAATGAAAATATGTGAAATCCTATCGAGATAAGGTAAGAAAATTTGAAGCAGAATATGAAAAACAATGAGAACCCAAGAGGGAATGAAGATAACAAACAATCTGACTGCGTTATATTTTTTAGCAATAGCGAAGGCTATTGCTAAAAAATATGCCTTGCATCTTATTTATTCTCTTTATTTTTGACAAGAAATCAATTTTTAGAACTACCCTTAAATATGAAAATTAAGAAAATAGAAGTATTCTCCAAAAATTTAGCATTGACCAAGCCTTATACTATTGCGTATAAGACCATTGCGAAGGTAGAAAATGTTTTTTTACTCATTAGCTTAGAGAATGGTATAGTGGGAATAGGAGCTGCTAATCCAGATGTTCAGGTAATAGGCGAATCAACAGCCGATGTTCTTGAAAATTGTAAATCAAATTTCTGCCAGTCATTTGTTGGAAGAGATATCAAACACTTTAGATCTATAATAAATGAAGTTTCCGTTGCTTTTCCGGGAAAACCCGGCACTTTAGTAGCATGGGATATTGCACTTCACGATGCATTTGGTAAATATCTGGGAATTCCTGTGGTAGATTTTTACAATCGAACTGTAAAATCACTACCAACTTCGGTAACCATAGGAATTATGGATGTAGGGCATACAATTCAAGAAGCCAAAGAATATATTAAACTGGGTTTTAGAGTTTTAAAGGTTAAAACCGGGCAGGATGTTGACATAGATATCGAGCGGGTTCGTAAAATACATGAAAACAACAAGCATACTATTATTAGAGTAGATGCAAATCAAGGATATAATATAGACCACTTAAAAAAATTCATTAATGAGACACAAGGTCTAAATTTAGAATTGATAGAACAGCCAATAAAAGTAGGTAAAGAATCTGATTTGATCAAAATTGAGAAAGAAGATAGAAGAATTCTTGTAGCTGATGAAAGTCTTAAAAATAGTTTGAGCGCCATACAATTTTCTGCCTCTCCTCAACCTTTCGGTATCTATAATATCAAGCTAATGAAATGTGGTGGTTTAGTGGCGGCTTTTGAAATTGCAACTATTGCAAAAGCAGCCGGAATTGATCTTTTCTGGGGATGTAATGATGAAAGTATCGTAAGTATAACTGCTGCTTTGCATGCGGCCTTCGCTTGTTCTAACACAAAATATATCGACCTTGATGGCAGTTTTGATCTTGCAGAAGACATTGTAAACGGAGGATTCATACTTAAAGATGGCATGATGGAAATAAATGATAAATCTGGATTTGGATTTGAATTGATCTAAATAATAAAATTCGAGACTTGTTAGTTCGATTTTAATTATGTTCTATACCTATTAATTATAAAGGCAATTTCTTTTTTAGTTCTTCCACTATATTAAAAACAGCCGGACAAACCTCAGTATTCTTTAATGTAAGATTGGTAAGTTGAATAAATTTTTTTCTGTTGGTGTGTGGATATTCACTACAGGCCTTCGGACGAACATCATAAATAAAACAGGTATTATCTGAATCTAAAAAAGTACAAGGAGCATTTTGCAATACCATAAAATCATCAGAATCTCTTTGCAGATATTGTTCAACAAAACTATGCTCTTTGATTTTTAAATATTTAGAAATTCTTTTAATATCTTTTTCGGTAAAGATAGGACTGGTTGTTTTACAGCAATTTGCACAGGTTAAACAATCAGTTCTCGAAAACTCGTCATCGTGCAGATCCTGCACTATAAGATCTAATCTTTTGGGCTTTTTCTTTTTTAGTTTAGAAAAATATTTTTTCGTTTCTACATGTTTTTCTTTTGCATGACCAATTAATTCCGCTAAGGTTTTGTCCATTTTAATATTTTCCATGTCCAAAAGTAATATATCTTATAGTTATTCCTATTAAAATAGTTATTTTTGCGCCACAAATTTTAACAGAATGCATATCCAAAACATATTAGAAGAAGCCGTAAAAAGTGGTCTAAAATCAATTTACCAAATTGATCTACCTAAAATTGAATTTCAGGAAACCAATAAAGATTTTGAAGGCGATTTGACAGTTGTAGTATTTCCTTTTCTTAGATATATTAAAGGAAATCCTTTTGAAATAGCTACAAATCTTGGTAATTATCTTCAAGAAAACACAAAGGAAGTAGTTCAATTTAATGTGGTTAAAGGGTTTTTAAATTTGGTAATTAGCAATGACTATTTTTTAAATTCTATACAAGAAATCTTTTTAGAAAAAAATTATGGCATAAAAAAAATACAAAAAAATAAAGATGCCGTAATGGTTGAGTATTCTTCACCAAACACCAACAAACCCTTACATTTAGGCCACATAAGAAATAATTTATTAGGCTATTCTGTTTCTCAGATCATTGCAGCTTCAGGAAAGAAGGTTTATAAAACTCAAATTATAAACGACAGAGGTATACATATTTGTAAAAGTATGATTGCCTGGGAAAGATTTGGAAATGGAGAGACGCCGGAAAGTACAGGACTTAAAGGAGATAAATTTGTAGGTAATTATTACGTTAAATTCGATCAAGAGTATAAAAAAGAAATTGCCGAATTAATTGCAAAAGGGAAAGATGTAAAGGAGGCTAATAAAACTGCTCCAATTCTAGTAGAGGCTCAAAATATGCTAAGAAAATGGGAAGCTGGTGAAGAAAAAACAGTTTCTCTGTGGAAAAAAATGAATCAGTGGGTTTATACCGGCTTTGAGTCCAGTTATAAGGAAATGGGAGTAAGTTTTGATACCAATTATTACGAGAGTAATACCTATTTATTAGGCAAGGATGTTGTTTCAGACGGGCTCCAAAAAAATGTGTTTTTCAAAAAGGATGATGGCTCGGTTTGGATTGATTTGACAGAAGAAGGGCTCGATGAAAAAATTGTTCTTAGAGCGGATGGAACTGCTGTTTATATGACCCAGGATATCGGAACAGCTATTCAAAGGATTAAAGATTTTCCTGACATGAACAGTATGGTGTATACCGTTGGAAATGAGCAAGATTATCATTTCAAAGTCTTATTCTTGATACTTAAAAAATTGGGCTATAATTGGGCAGAAAACTTGTTTCATTTATCTTATGGAATGGTTGATCTACCCGAAGGTAAAATGAAATCTAGAGAAGGAACAGTGGTAGATGCAGATGATCTCATGAAAGAGATGAAAGATACGGCAAAGAAAATCTCTCAGGAGCTTGGTAAGTTAGAGGGCTATTCTAATGCAGAAAAAGAAAAGTTGTATAAGATAATAGGACTTGGAGCTTTAAAATACTATATTTTAAAAGTTGAACCGAAAAAAAGAATCTTATTCGACCCTAAAGAATCTATCGATTTTAACGGTAATACCGGTCCGTTTATTCAATATACCTATGCCAGAATTCAATCTATTTTACGGAAGGCGGATTTTGATTTTAAAGGCCCATATTCAAAGGTCGATCTACATCCAAAAGAAAAAGATCTCATAAAACGAATTCAATATTATCCAGAATTGATCCAAAATGCCGCTTATAATTTAAGTCCGGCTTTGATATCAAATTACACCTATGAACTGGTAAAAGATTACAATTCATTTTATCAAAGTGTTCCAATTTTAGGATCGGATGATACCGATAACAAAGTCTTTAGAACAAAACTTTCACATCAGGTTGGTAAGACAATTAAATCGGCATTTCATCTATTAGGAATTGAGGTTCCTGATAGGATGTAGTCTTCCAAAATTTAAACATTAACATATTTCCTTTTTCAGATTTAAAATAAAAATGTTAACTTCGTATAGCTTAATCTATAAAATACACTATTCATTTGGTGTATTTTTTATTTAATTATTATGAAAAAAAGAAGATTTTTATTACCCCTTGCACTAATCTTATTTTTTCACGTTTCACAAGCTCAATTAATAATGATTGACAGTGAAACAGGTGAATATAAGTATGAAGATGTAGTACAGGCAGCAGGATTATCAAAAAACCAAATTCATGAAAGGGCCAAAAAATGGCTTCAGGTCTATTATCAAAAGAATGATTCTATCGAATCAGATTCTTCAAGTGTTCACAAATTAAGATCGTATGAATTTTCTTGGAAATTGATTAAAAAATCAATTACGATTAAAATGTTTTTTGATGTGACAATCAAAGTAAAAGACAGCAGATACAAATATGACTTTTCAAATTTTCAAATTGGAAAAAAAGTTCTGGGAAGTGTTGATGCCATAGATCTCAAAACATATATCGATAGATTTCCACACGAATATCAGATTTATATAGAAGAACCTATTGACACTGAAATAACGAAAGCAATAGCTAGTCTGGCGTATTTTATTATTAATGGAGAATTGCAAGTAGAAGAAGACGACTGGTGATTTTCAAATAAGATCCACTACTTTTTCTAAAGCCATTCCTCGAGAGGCTTTAATTAATATTGTCGCATTTTCAATTTTAATATTTGAGATCTCTTTTTTAAATTCATCGAAATATTTAAAATACTTGATTCGGCTTTCTGTTTTTTTTGTTGAATAGAATATTTCACCTATTAATATACAAATATCCACATCTGAACTTATAAGAAGGTCTGCAATGATTTGATGCTCTTGTAAACTATGCTCTCCAATTTCAAACATATCACCCAATATGACAATTTTTTTCTCATCAGATAATTGTAACAGATTTTCTATAGCTGCTTCCATACTATTTGGATTTGCATTATAGGCATCCAAAATTATTTTGTTGGTATCTTTCTTTAAAATCTGAGATCGATTATTTGAAGGGGTATACTTTTCTATTCCTCTTTGAATTGACTCATCAGAAATTTTAAAATACTTACCGATAGCAACTGCAGTTGCTATATTTGAATAATTGTACTTACCAATTAAATTACTAAGCACTTTCATTTGAGCAAACTTAACCACAACAAATGGATTTGCATTTATAAATTCAATTGGGCAATCGGAATGTAAATCACCAAAAGTAAATTTACGCATCTCTTTAGATTGCTCAACTTGAATTACATCTTTGTTATTTACAAAAGCAATTTTGTCGTGCTTCCTTAAAAAATCATATAATTCTGTCTTGGCTTTTACCACCCCTTGCAAGCTTCCAAACCCTTCTAAGTGAACCTTACCAAAATTGGTTATATATCCATAATCAGGTAAAATAATTTCACATAATAAATTGATCTCACCATGATGATTTGCACCCATTTCAACAACCCCGATTTCTACACCTGGTTTCATAGATAACAAGGTAAGCGGTACGCCAATATGGTTATTTAAATTACCCTTAGTAGCTACACAATTAAACTTTTCTTTTAATACAGAATATACCAATTCTTTGGTCGTGGTTTTTCCGTTACTGCCAGTAAGAGCAATAATTGGAATTCCCAAAACCTGTCTGTGATATCTGGCAAGATCTTGCAAGCATGTTAGCACATCATCAACAAGAATTACCTTGTCATTTATTTGATATAACTCTTCATCAACAACAGCAAAATCAGCTCCTTTATCCAGTGCTTTACTTGCAAATCTATTTGCATTAAAATTATCTCCCTTGAGTGCAAAAAAAATCGAATCCTTCAATTCTGAACGGGTATCTGTAGTGACCTTATGATTTTTTTTATACAAGCTATATATCTCTCTTATATCCATAAAGTAAATGTAAAAAAAAACTCAATATCTAAAAATGATATTGAGTTTTAATATGCTTATATTTATTTTTTATTTTGGTACTCTTGCTTCTTTTCGTCTTCTACTATAAGACATCTGACCTAATTTATCTGTGGCACATCTAAATCCTATATAATTAGTTGCCATATATTCAGGTAAATACCTTCTTTGTGCAGGATCTAACCAAAATGCTCTATCTTTCCATGAACCGCCTTTATAAACTCTTGTTTGATCACTTATTAAAGTTGTTCTTGTTTTAGTATCGTATTGTTGAATAATTAATCCACTCTCACCAATTTGTCTTGGAATTTGTGGAGAATTATACATTCTCGGTTTGTTTTCCACCTCGTCTTCATCTCTAAAGTATTGTTTAGTAGAAGCAATATCACCATCTTTACTATCAATATTATATGCCTTTTCATAATTTCTTCTCATAAAAGCATCTCTTTTAGTAATAGGTACATATTTTACACTTCCAGGAAGATCTTTAGGAACTATCTTACC
>VAPK010035260.1_pt1 | contig 14930 bp, 7 predicted proteins | sample 3395031 | NCBI WGS metagenome assembly VAPK01 (sample SAMN08290443, study PRJNA428436) | hydrothermal vent metagenome | isolation source: Deep-sea hydrothermal vent chimney 1 | place: Pacific Ocean: Juan De Fuca Ridge
CTTTCCCGGTCCCATGCTTTGTCGGCCAGCGAAGTTCCCATGGCAACCATAAAAGTTACATAAGTAGTTGATAATGGTAATGTTAGCGAAGTTCCCAAAGCAATGAGCAAACTCGAAATCACTAATATAACCGATGCACGGATCAGGTCAAACGCCGGAGCATCTTTGGGTTTTACATCAACTTCTGTATAAGGTTCAAACTGACGGTTAATTACCCTGGCAAGCATTGGTGGCGTAATTTTATTAATGCCCTTTGACAAATTTAGGGAAGAGCGAACGATAGTTTTGGAAAGTGCACTGGCTTTAAAACGCTCATCTCCTTCGTCCTGGCGGCTCAAATCAACGGAAGTTTTAATCACTGATTTTGCTTTTTTGGAGATTGCCAGTGTGAGCACCATCACAAGGCCGGCTAATAATAGAAACGTTATAGGAGTGGCTACTTTTCCGCTCAAAGCGATCATAGGAAGCGTATGAGCATTAGCTCCAACTGTATGAGCATATACTTCATAGGCATTATAGCCAGCTATCGGCACACCAATAAAATTCACAAGGTCATTCCCGGCGAAAGCCAAAGCGAGTGAAAAGGTTCCGACCAAAACGATCATCTTCAAAATATTGATCTTAAAGAACCAGTTCAACATCTGCAACAAGATCGTCCAAATCACAAAACTGTAAATCATAATGAGGCCGGTATTGTTATGCATCCAGTCTTTGGTAGCCTGCGACATAAAACTTATTCCGTTGGCACCTTTAATTACAATGAAATAGGTAATAGCGGTAAAAGCTACGCCGCCCCAAAGTCCGCCAAACCATTTCATCCTTTTCTTGTAATTAAAGGAAAAAATCATTCGCACAATATACTGGATCACAGCACCTACCACAAAAGCTACGGCCACAGAAAATAATATCCCTGAAATAATTGCCAAAGCCTTTGCAGAGTTAATGAAGTCTCCGAGATTCAGAGTTTGGTTTAAACTTGCAATAAAATGATTTTCAAAAAGGTAATGCTTGAATGATGCCATTACCTCTGGAGAAGCCGAAAGTTTTATAGATGCCATTGCAACTGCAGAACCCAATAATTCAAAAACAATGGATACAGTTGTAGAGGTAGGCAATCCAAAAGTATTAAACGTATCCAGCATGATGATATCGGTAGTCATCACTGCCAGAAATATGATCATGATCTCAGAGAAATAGAACATCTGAGGATGAAAAATTCCCTTTCTGGCGACTTCCATCATTCCGCTGGAAAAAACGGTTCCAACCAACACCCCCAAAGCGGCCATAATAATGATCACCTTAAAAGAGGCTACTTTAGATCCGACAGCAGAATTTAAAAAGTTAACTGCATCGTTACTGACGCCAACAATTAAATCGGAAATGGCAAGTAAAAACAGTAGGATAACAAGAACAAGGTATATCTTTTCCATAGGGCAAGTTTGGTGACAAATTTAAAAGAAATGGGGTGATAGTTCCCAATTCATAATTTAAATTCAATATAAATATTCATCGCTGCAACATATATTATCAAATAATTCGCTAGCTCTAAAAACCTACAAGTTAACTGCCGTTTTTTTTTCTGAAATTGATGAATCCTGTGAACAAGAGAGACTTTCTATCAGCCCCTGGCTTCGGCCTTCACATCCAAAGCATCGCGCAAACTATTTCCCAGGGTCATAAATGCCAACACCAGCACAACGATAGCCAATCCGGGGACAATAGCCAGATAGGCCGAATGCAACACAATAAAACTGTAATATTCCTTGATCATATTTCCCCATGAAGGGATGGGAGGTTGTACGCCGATTCCCAGGAAACTTAAACCGGCTTCAATGAGGATGGCCGATGCAAAATTGGCTGCAGAAATTACGATAACAGGGCTCAGGATGTTGGGTAAAATATGTTTTATCATAATTCTGAATTTCGAAAAGCCCAATGCGATTCCCGCTTCTACATATTCATATTGCCGGGCGCTCAACATTTGTCCACGCACAACACGTGCAACTTCAACCCACATGGTAAGGCCTACTGCGAAAAAAATCTGCCAGAAACCTTTTCCCAACGCAAATGTGATAGCAATAACCAACAACAATGTGGGAATGGACCAAACTACATTGATAAACCAACTGATGATATCATCTACCTTTCCCTGATAGAATCCTGCAAAAGAGCCCAATAAAATACCTATCAAAAGTGAAATCCCAACAGCAATAAATCCCACGGAAAGGCTGATACGCGTTCCCAGGATCAACCGGCTAAACAAGTCCCGTCCAAACTGGTCTGTTCCCAGTAAAAAAGTTTTTGAAACCAGATTATTTGTCAGGATTTTCTTTTGCAGGGATTCGATACTTTCCGACTCTTGAGTCCCGTCAAGTACTGTAAATGAAATCGAATCTCCTGATACTTTCTCCTTTCCCCGCAAGGAGTATAAAATGTTTGCCAGAGCAAATCTTTGAATCAACCCGTCGTGGTCTGCATCAAAAACTTTGACTACTATATTTCCTTTTTCAAAATGCCATGATTCCAAGGGTATAAGGGTGTAATTACTTCTTTCACCAAACATCATTTTATGTAAAAAAGAAACATTAACCGGGGGCTCATTCTTCCTAATCTTAAGCACTTTAACTTTAAATCCAGGTTTCTGTGTAGTCAACTCCAGGATCTGCCTGTTGGCGTCCGGTGTGGAATCCGGAACAATCAAATAAGAGGACAAGCCTAACAAAATAGCAAACAGTATGACCGCGAGAGCAATCATGCCCTGATAATTGCGTTTGAATTTCTTCCAGGCAAGTTTTGAAAGGGAACCGGAAGTATCTTTTTTTAAGCTATTAAATAACATTGTTTCAAAGATAAAAAAACAATGCCACGCTCTTTTTTCTGTAGGAAAATTTACCCGGAGATTTTTCTTTCAATAATTGAAATGTAGTTTTTGGCTGAAAGAAAATATTGTATATTTGCAGCCCCAAATGGTGGATGTAGCTCAGCTGGTTAGAGCACTGGATTGTGGTTCCAGGGGTCGTGGGTTCAAGTCCCATCTTCCACCCTCAAAAAGACCGTAATAACTGCGGTCTTTTTTTATTGGCAATAAAAAAGGCTGCCTTCAGGCAGCCTTTTTCTATAGAATTCTAGCTAAATTTAAGCATCAATATTCGCATACTTTGCGTTAGCTTCAATAAATTCACGCCTTGGAGCGACTTCATCTCCCATCAGCATAGAGAATACACGGTCACATTCCGAACCATTTTCAATGTTTACCTGGCGCAAAATCCTGCGTTCCGGATCCATTGTTGTTGACCACAACTGTTCAGCATTCATTTCACCAAGACCTTTGTAACGCTGGATGTGCAATCCTTTATCGGTTCCATCCGGAGAAAGTTCACTAACAATCTGAGCACGTTCTTCTTCAGTCCAGCAATAGCGCTCTGTTTTTCCTTTGCGTATCTGATATAAAGGCGGTGTAGCAATATAAACATGTCCACGCTCAATCAATTCACGCATATAACGGAAAAAGAACGTCATGATCAAAGTAGCGATATGACTTCCGTCCACATCGGCATCAGTCATGATAATCACTTTATGATAACGGAGCTTTTCAAGGTTCAGCTCCTTGGAATCTTCTTCCGTACCAATTCTTACGCCAAGTGCAGTATAAATGTTTTTAATTTCTTCACTTTCAAAAGCTCTGTAAGGCAATGCTTTTTCCACGTTCAAAATTTTTCCCCGCAAGGGAAGAATGGCTTGGAATTTCCGGTCACGGCCCTGCTTTGCTGTACCACCGGCAGAATCTCCCTCAACGAGATAAATCTCGCACAATTCCGGGTTTCTTTCCGAGCAATCGGAAAGCTTTCCAGGCAAACCTGAACCAGTTAGTACATTCTTTCTTTGAACCAGTTCCCTGGCTTTACGGGCAGCATTTCGTGCCGTGGCCGCAAGAATTACTTTCTGAACAATGGTACGGGCTTCTTTGGGATGTTCTTCAAGATAAATGTTTAGATTCTCGCTCAGCATCTGGTCAACGGCACCCATTACATCAGAGTTTCCTAATTTGGTTTTGGTCTGCCCTTCAAACTGGGGTTCAGCTACTTTCACAGAAATCACTGCAGTAAGTCCTTCCCTGAAGTCATCACCATTGATATCAAATTTCAGCTTTGCCAAAGCACCTGATTTCTCAGCATAATTTTTTAGGGTACGCGTCAATGCTCTTCTAAAACCTGCAAGATGCGTTCCACCTTCATGCGTATTAATATTATTTACATAAGAATGAAGGTTTTCCGTAAAGGAAGTGTTGTATTGCATGGCAACTTCAATGGGAACGGCATTCTTTTCACCTTCCATGGTAATGATATCGGGAATGAGCTTTTCACGACTGGAATCCAAGTATTGGATAAAATCAGACAAGCCATTTTCGGAATGGAAAATTTCACTTTTGAAGTTCCCGTTGTCATCCTTTTCGCGCTCATCGGTCAGCGTCAGGCTGATGCCTTTATTCAGAAAAGCCAGCTCCCGTAATCTTGCAGCTAAAACTGAAAAGTCATACTCAACAAGCGAAAAAATACTCGCGTCGGGTTCAAAATAAATTTCCGTCCCGGTACGTGTTGATTCACCTATTAATTCTATAGGTTCCAGTGGTTTTCCGATTCCGTATTCTTGTCTGAATATCTTGCCTTCCCGGTAAATCGTGGCGACCAGTTTTGAAGACAAAGCATTAACGCAGCTTACGCCCACGCCGTGCAAACCACCTGAAACTTTATAAGAACCTTTATCAAACTTACCCCCGGCATGCAAAACTGTCATAACCACTTCAAGTGCGGAACGATTTTCCTTTTCCATAATTCCTGTAGGGATCCCACGGCCATTATCAGATACCGTGATGGCACTTCCTGAATGAATTGTAACAAAAATCTCATTACAGAAACCACCCATCGCCTCATCGATGGAGTTATCTACTACTTCATAAACCAAATGATGCAAACCGCGCGCACCAATATCACCAATGTACATGGCCGGACGTTTCCTAACTGCTTCCAGGCCTTCTAAAACTGTTATATTGTTGGCTGTGTATTGCTCACCAGCAATGTTTTTCTGTTCGTCTGTCATAATAAAAATCTATGAATCCTTCTTTTTTCAAGATATAAGAGTGGCAAAGGTACAAAAAAAACCTTTTTAGTTCCTTCTGATAAGAGCGCTTATACAAGGCAAGTTATGAACAATTACCCGCACAGATCAGGTAGATTAAAAACCATTTATCTTATTGCATTTTATTAGTCTTTGCCGGAAAACTACGGAATACAATCCCTTTAAAACCGGTACCCTGCTCCCACCATAATTTCTAACCCCGGGACCGGATACTCATTGAACTGCATATATTTTTGATTCAAAAGATTGGTGACCTTCAAAAAAGCTGATAATTGCGTATTGATCTGGTAATTACTTCCAAGATTAATATCATAATAGGACGGTAACTGATAATAATAAGACGAAAAGTCCGTTGTGCCGGTCAGTTGGTGGCTTGCCCAGCGCATTCCCATATAATATGCTTCAACCCAAGACCTTATCTTTTTACTCATCCGAATGGAGCATCCAAAACGAATCTCTTTAAGTGGTTTATAAAGTGGCCTGTAATTATTATCCAACTGATAATGATTGTAATTTACTAACAACCAAATTTTCAATGCACTGGAATTTACAAAGGTAAGTCCGGCAGAAAATGAAGTCAGGTTTCCGCTGGCATAACTACTATTGAATGTGTTAAGATAGTTTATTGGGTTTGTACCGGTTAACAAAGTACTGTTAGTACTGGAAAATACCGGATAGTCAAAGAATACCATATTCTGAAATGTTTGGTAACTTGCATGAAAATCAAAATCCAGCTTCTTTGCAATATTTCCTTTAAAACCACCATAAAACTTCAGCTTGTTGTTTTGCCAACGGTATTCATTATTGTATGAAGACAGGAAAGGGTTCTCTTCCGAAAGTACTTCCAGACTGTTCTTTTTCAATCCTCCCTTTAAGCCGGCAAACAAAGAAAAGCGTTGGGGAATAACATTGTATTTGACATCAAGAAACGGATAAAGATGCAGTTTAACATTATTAGACATTAACCATTGCACATTAACACCGGCTTTAAATGCGATGGTGCCGTATTTGGCATCAAAATAAGGCAAACCACCGATGTAATTATCCCTGCTTTGTCTCAAACCTGTTTTTTCCTGATAAAGAGAATAATTTCCTTCGATCCCTAATTGCTGATGGTTGAACAGATTGTAAATCTGAAAAGCTTTGTGCACATCAAAGTTAAGGCCGGCATAAAGTTCAGATGTTCCTCTGATGTCTGAAATATAGTACGTTGCTGCATGAATCCGGTGATGTAATTTATCAAAATTCCGGTAAGTGCTGGCAAAATCAATAGCAAAAGAGCCTTCCTGATAACGCTGTTTGAAACGATTGTCATTTTTATCGAATGGGACCGTGTCGTTCGTAGTTTCGTGGCCGTAATAGCGGTTTGTATTCAATTTATAAGCGGCTTTGAAACCCAATATATGATAGGTAAAATATTTTTCGAAATCCGCTTCAACCTTGGTGTTTGAGTAAGAGCTTGGAAGATAATTCCTAATATTTTCAAAAGATGAATAGTGATACAAATGCACATTGGATCTGTAAGAAGATTCAACACCACTGGAATGAAAAAATTCAGCATAAGGCGAAATCCGGCTTCCCAAACCCAGCCGGATAACATTATTCCAAATAGTCCCTTTGATGTCTTCTGTTATCAACGCTGGTTTAATGGGTTGCAATGAAATGGTTGTTGGCATTTCCAGTCCGGTGAAATCATCCTTAAATTTAGCAGATGAGACATTAATCTTCGGAAGTTGCGGTTTCTGGCTAATTTTATATGCCCTTTGGATGACAGGCCTGGAAGTACCATAAACAGTTACATTTTCCACATGTTTCTTATTCAGGGTGTCTGCACTATTCTGGCTAAAAGCCGGAGTAGCCATCATTATCAGAGGTGCTAAAAATAATCCTGCATTAATCTTAAGGTATCTCATCATAAACATATTCAGCATATTATGCATTAAACCATCTATTTTTTCACCTGTGTATTTTGTTCCTTGGGCAACTTTTCCAGCTTTTGCCTTGCCAGCTCTTTCAAATCCTTTCCCGGATAATTGTTAATGACACTTTTCAGTGTTTCGCGTGCCTGAAAAACATTACCCTGGGACACATATGTGTTGGCCAGCAAAATAAAGCCTTTGGCTACCCAATAAACTTCATTGGGATAATCTTCCGAAAGGGAAAAAGCTAATTTTTGTGCGTCCTTATATTTTTTGTTTTGAAAAGCCATAAGTGCAAGGTTAAACCTTGCTTCCGCGCCAAAATGACCTTTGGAAAGCTGATCTGTGATTTTGAATTCATAAGCTGCCTGATCAGGTTTTTCAAGGCTCATATCCGATTTTGCCAATACATAATGCGCAAAAATGATCTGATCGTTGACAATATTAGGTGTCATCAACAACTGTTGCGCAAATTGGTTGGCATCTTGTTCGTCGCCCGAAAGAAAAGCTGATCGCATCGATCCATCCACAGCTTCCAGTTTCAGTGAGGGATCATCCGTGAATTCTGAAAGTTTCTTATAATCCGTAAATGCCTTTGAATAGTCTTTTCTGGCATAGCGCATCCGTGCTGCCATCGTCAGTGCATGAATGATAAAATCATTTTGCGGGAAGGAAATAATCTTATCATAGTAATTCAAAGCCTGCAAAGTATCCTGTTGATTCGCATAACAATGTGCCAGATATGAATAGGATTTCAGGACGAAACCGCCACTCGGAAACTTTTGTAAATAATCTGTAAGTGAAAAAATGACCTTGCGGCAATTGCCTGCGAGATAAGCATCTTCTCCCACCGAAAAGGTAAGCGAGTCTTCCTGGCTTTGAGAAACCTGAACAAAATTCAAAGTCTTCGCATAGGCAAAATAAGTACTCAGATTTCCCATATCTTTATAAATATCCTGCAATGTGTTAAGTGCCACACGGGCATCGTTGGTAGCGGGATACAAAGAAATTACCTGTTTTAAAACTGTGATGGCTTTGTTGTTCTGATTGTTTTTATAATAAAGCAAACCCATTTTTACCAAAGCCTTCCGTGCATAATTATCGTGAGGCCTTTCGCGGACCAGCTTCTGGAAATAAGTAATGGCATTTTTGGTATTATTGAGTGCACTGCCATATGTGTCTGCAATATCATACAAAGCTTTTCCATAATATGGTGAGCCTGAATATCCCGAAACCAGTTGGAGTAACGTATTGACTTTACGCTTGAAATCACCCTGTGCACCATAGCAATAAGCTTTTTGATACAACGCATAAGGGGCATCCCAGTCGTTTGAAGCTACCACTTTGTCATAAAGCGATATGGCATTGGTGTAATTACCCACATCTACATAACAGTCAGCCAACCTGAGACTTGCATCGCGTGAAAATTTTGGATTCAGATTTCTTTGTCTTAAAAAACGTCTGAAAAATTCCATGGCCTGTGGATACTGTTTCAAATCAAAGTAGGTATAAGCCAAACCATAATAAGCTAATGTAAAATGTGAAGATCTAGCAGCATTCCTGCTGATAAGAAATTTTTTATAAGCCATTGTCGCCTGCCGGAATTTTCTAAGATGATAGTAGGCATCTGCGTTCCAATACAATGCATCCAACGCAAGTGTAGGATTGGATTGGTATTTTAAAGATTTTTGGAAATACGCAGAAGCCCATGAGTAACGACCAGCCTGATACCATTCTATAGCTTGTTGATAAGTAAGCTGCTGATATGCAGAGCGTAAAGCTGCATCCGGGTTCTGAATCTTTTCTATGGATGAAATGGCGGCCTGCGTATTGTTTGTGCTCAGATAGAGTTGTATGAGCAATTTTGATGCCTGGCTTTTTTGATCATAAGAAGCTGACTTGCTACTCAGAAATTCTTCGGCCAAAGCCACCGGATTATTGTATGGGTCACCTTTTTCCTTTAAAGTAAGTTTAAGGTAAGTAACCAAAGCTTCTGCCGTTAATTGCGGGTCACGCTTCAATTTATATGCAGAAACAAAAGCGTTCTGTGCAAAACGGTTCTGGTTTATCCTGAGATAGCAGTATCCCAGGTGTATCCAGGTATTTTGTGCCAAAACATCCTGTCCACCAGTGATTTGCTGAAAATTAGAGGCTGCTTCCTGATAATGCCCGGTTTTAAAGCGCGTAAAACCCATCCTGTATTCTTCATCAGGTGAAATTTGATGCCGGGTGGTTTTTTCATAAGTCTCAAAATAAGGCAATGCATCACTAAAATCTTTCAACTGATAATACGCATTTGCCATGATCCTGCTCAATTCCGAATTAGGATTAAAACCGTGGTTTGTAAAAAATGTTTTCCCAAGATCTACTGTTTTTTGATATTGTTTCTGCTGATAATAAATATGCAGCAAATAAGTGGGGACAAATTTTTTGTAGCGTGGGTCATCCTTCACGGCAAGAAACCCTTTCAATGCTTCGTCATAATTTCCGGCTTCATACTGAACATGAGCATAATAATAACTGGCAGACCGGGCGTAATGGCTTCCTGAATTCATTACTTTTTGAAACAGCAGTAAGGCTTCGGAATATCTGTTGCGACGGATAAGGCAAAATCCTTTTTCAAAGTAAAACTGAGCCTGCTGGTCCAGGTTCAGGTTATTTGGTTCAATCTTGTTAAAAATGTCCATCACCAAATCATACCTGCCCATCTGGAAGTACAAATTCGCCGTGGAAAAATTCACGGCAGGTATCCAGGCACTTTCAGGATATTGATTAGAAAAGTATGTTAGCCGGTATAATGCATCTTTTTCGTTGAGTTTTACAGCGCTTTCCGCGGCATAAAATGATGCATTCTCAGCCAACAGATTCTTTTGAGATCCCGATTCGCGGGCACACTCGTCAAACATTGCTTTGGCAGCACCATAATTTTGTTGATTATAAAGTCTGTTTGCTTTCTGAAAGATCATTCCAGGCGACTTTGTAAGGGAAATATCCTGCCCCCAAACAGTTCCCCAAAATATTATGAAGCCCAAAAACAGGATGTACTTAATTCTGGCACTGTTCACTATTTCAAAATATTTTTTTAAAAATACCTATTAATATTAGCTGTCAAATTCGACAGAAAAAGAATTATTAACAATTTACAGTTTAACGAAAAAAAGGTGAAATTGTTTTGATGATCATTGAAATTATTAATAAGATATTTCGCAGCAACGATGATAGAATCCCATTCAATAAGTAAAATCCGGTTATAAGGAAAAGATTTTAATCCTTGAGCCCACTCCGAAAAGTTAAAAAATGCGTCATTGCGAGGCACGAAGCAATCTCATACCATTGATATTCCATCTATTGGGATAGTAAAGCTAAAGTTGGAACCTTTACCGAAAGTAGTTTCCACAGAAACGCTTCCACCATACATTTCGACAATAAGCTTCACAAGGTATAATCCGATGCCCGTTCCGATATGAATTTTTTCCCTGCTATATTCCAATTTATTGAAACGCTTGAACAAACGCTCTTTATTTTCTTCTTTAATACCTATACCCGTGTCATTTACAAAAAACCGGATAAACTTATTTTCCACATCAAATCCAAATTCAATATGACCTTTTGTTGTAAACTTTACTGCGTTGTCCAGCAAATGTTTCAAAGCATGCTCCAAATAATTGCGATCAATAGTAACCGTAACATCATTTTGCGGAACATTCTTTAAAATTATTACCTGGTCGTTATTTTGTTTTTGAAGGAGAGCCGAATATACCCTTTCCAGATCTGTCACAACCTGATTCAGATTACATGGTGCATCATCAAGTTGGATGGTGTGCGATTCAAACATAGAAATTTCCAGAATATCATTGACCAGTTCTAACAGGATTTTGTTATTCTCATTAATGTAAAATTTGTATTTCTTTCTTTCTTCTATTGTAACATCTCCCGTTAGCAGTAAATTACTAAAGCCTATAATTGTATTCAAAGGAGTTCTGATCTCATGAGACATATTGGCAATGAATGAAGTTTTAAGACGATCTGATTCAAGTGCTCTGTAGTACTCGTTCAAATAATTTTTCTTAACAATTTTCATCAAAACAAAAGCAACCATTATGTAAAACATTACAGCTGAATAAGTGTCTATTCTCCGCATAACCGCATTAGGGTATTCAGATGGATGTATATAATTTCCGTATTCCAGAAAAAATAGTACCGCTACATTTATAATTATTAGAAAGCTCACCAAAATCAGCTGTTTATTCCCCAACATAAATATCAGATAGCCATAAAGCAAAAACAGCATATACAACATAGGTCCCGCAGACCTATAATTATAATACCATGAAAAATTAATAACAACAAGAGTGATGATGACAAAAAGCCATTTGGTAAAGGTTATATTCTCCCCCTTTTTGGCAAGAAAGAAAATAAAAATGTAGGCAAATAGTGAAACCCAGACAATAATTTTCAAATCTTCAGTAAAATTCCAAAGAAAACCTACTACTACTGAAACAACAGAAATAATTATACTCACTATGCTAAGCGGAACTAAAAAACTCTTTTCAAACAAATGGGCTTTTTCTGTATCTACCAAATGTTCTCCATCTTTTATTCTAAAGATGTCAAATACATTTTGAAATATGTTCTTTAGTTTCATTACGAGATTTTAAAATCATAAGAGTATTTTGCATCAACTACTAAGGTTTTTGTGTGGCAAATACTTGGCAATTAAACTAACCAAAGCTTCTCTTTGAACCGGTTTAGCAATATAATCATTGAAACCAGCCTCCAGGCATTTCTCCTTATCAGCTGCCATTGCATAAGCAGTCTGAGCAATTATCGGAATTCCTGTACTTTTCTTTCTAATTTCCTTTAGCACTTCAAAGCCGTCTATATCAGGCATTTTCAAATCAAGCAATATTAAACCGATGTCAGGATGTTTTTCAAAAGCTTCTATACCTTCCATCCCGCTAAAAGCCTGAACCAGTTCAAAATTGCCAGGTTTCAAAAGTGCTGTATAGTATTGTTGATTAGATTCCTGGTCGTCTATAATCAAAATTTTAACTCTATTTTCAATATTAGTCAATAGATTTTCATGATTTCCTAAATCAGGTTCATTTTCATTCATTTCAATCTGGAAATCAGTCTTTGGAATTGTAAAATAAAACATACTTCCTTTGCCATATTCAGATTCTATCCAGATTTCACCGCCAAGCATTCCTACAATTCTTTTTGAAAGATAAAGTCCAATACCGGTACCCCTAAATAATTTTGTGTTATCATCCTCTACCTTGTAAAACCTGTCGAAAAGATAGTTTAGGTGATAGTCTTTAATTCCTATGCCAGTATCTTTTACATAAAATTTCAGGTATTTATCTTCAACTGAGAACCCGAACTCAATTTCTCCCTTTTCCGTATATTTAACGGCATTATCAAGCAGATTTATCATAACCTGTTGCAAACGGGCACTATCTGTCTTCACAAGAACATGACCAGGCATTTTTTTATTTATCAATCGAATTGTATGGCTCTCATTTAGTTTTAATAAATAAGTTTCTTTCAGATTGTCCATAAGGTTTCCTACGTCGCATCGAGTTGTAACCAAGCTAAGCTGGTCCGATTCTATCATCGAAACATCCAAAATATCGTTTACCAGCCTCAACAGCGAATCATTGCTGCCATTTATAATTTCGATGTATTGTTTTTTTTCTTCCACAGTCAGATTCTCATCAGCCAGAATATTGCTAAAACCAACAATAGCATTTAATGGAGTTCTAATTTCATGTGACATATTAGCCAAAAAGGAAGATTTTAACTGATCGGCTTTTTTGGCCTTTTTATATTGAGTGATATAAATGTTCTTAGCACCTCTCATCACAATAAATATCAGGAAGAAATAAAGAAAAATTCCTGTATAAACATCTTCTATCCTTGCTCCGATGGAAGGATAATGTCCGGTAAGGCTTGGGAAACGATTATCAATGTAATACAATATAGCCACGTTAAGGACCAAAATCAAGCTTGTAAAAAACAGTTGTTTCCTTTCAAGCAAAAAAATCAAGTAACTGTAGATCAATACAAAAAAGTAGAGTACGGGCCCCTGAGAACCAAAATTATAGTACCATAGAATATTCACAAATAATAATGCAGCAGAAACCAAAAACCATTTAACAAAGATTAGGTACTTTCCTTTGTATGCCATGTAATATAAAAATCCAAAAATGACAAAACCTACATAGGGAATTAATTTTGATATTATCCCAAAATCCAATTGGGTATTAATAAAGATCGCAACAAAAGAAAATATGACGCCACCTAGACATAATGGAGTGACGAATTGTTTTCCAAACTCTATATCGTCATATTCTTTTTTATTGGTAAGCAATGAGTTCAATTTCATAGTTAAAGTAAAGTTGTAACATTATTTATTAACAGTAAATATACATATTTATAGTTCATAAAAGGAATCTATATCGTTTTTTCCCAGTTTTGGAAAATAATTCCCAAATAAAATTTAAATTTGATAAATTTTTAAAACTACTAAAAATGGGAAATTCTTTAATTGAAAAAGCTTACGAAGTAATTGATTATTCAAAAAAATTTGGATTTGGTCACTTAGCTTCGAGAAAGGAGTCACAGCCTGGCAATAGAGAGGTTATTATCAAAGGAGAAAAGTACATTCCTTTTTCTCTGAGTGACTATCTTATGCTGATGCATGATGAGCGTATAAAGAATGGTGCTATTGAAGCTATTCGTAACAATGGTTTTAATTTATCCATTTCCAGAGAATTTATGCATGCAGAAATTACTGATCAAGCAGAGGAAATCTTAAGTCAGGTATTCGGAAACCCTGTTGTTTTATTCCCCAAAACGACATTGGCACATATTGGTGCTATTCCTCTGCTTATAGACAAAAAGGATGCAGTAATTATGGACCATCATGCACATTCGACCATTGGAATGGCAGTTGAAATGGTCAAATCTCGCGGTGTTCATGTCGAGATTGTAAGACATAATAATCTGACGCAACTTGAAGACAGGATCAAAGAATTGCGAAAAGACCATAAAAAAATATGGTATCTGGGAGATGGTGTTTATTCCATGTATGGGGATTTGTTTCCTGCCAAAGACATAGTCAGGTTATTAGATACCTACGAAGAATTTTACACTTATGTTGACGATGCACACGGAATTAGTTGGGTCGGACCCAACGGCTCTGGTCATGTTCTGTCCCAAATAAAACAACATCCTAAAATGATCATAGCTGTTTCCTTTGGAAAGGGATATGGCGCAGGAGGCGGAGCCATCGTTTGTCCGAGCGAGGAAATTAAAAAACTGTTGGTTTATCTCAGTGGGCCTCTGATGTTTACGGGGCCCCTCGAATCATCTACATTAGGTGGTCTGATTGCTTCTTCAAAAATTCATCTTAGCGACGAAATTGTCGTGCTTCAGGAAAGATTATCGGAATTAATAAATTACTTTTATGACAGAACTGAAGAATTAGGTCTCCCACTGGCGGATTACACCAGGACACCAACCGCTTATTTCCCCACAGGGAAACCGGAGACTGTTTTTGAAGTCGGAAGGTTTATCTTCAGGAATCATCTGACCAGTACTGCAGGTTTATATCCTGCTGTTCCTTTTAACAATTCCGGGATTCGCATTCAAATCAGTTTGTATCAGGAAAAATCAGATATTGATAACTTGTTACAAGCCATCCAGGAAGGCTATGCTTATCTTGCAAAAGAAAAAGGTTTTTCAATTGAAGATGTGTTAAAGCGTTTTAAAAAATAAACTACCCCGAGGCAGAGCCATCGAGGTATTAAAAGGAGTTTGCTTTGCAAACATTATTGTTTCCGACCCAGAGGGTCGGGGTATTAACCTATA
>VAPK010122186.1_pt1 | contig 14927 bp, 12 predicted proteins | sample 3395031 | NCBI WGS metagenome assembly VAPK01 (sample SAMN08290443, study PRJNA428436) | hydrothermal vent metagenome | isolation source: Deep-sea hydrothermal vent chimney 1 | place: Pacific Ocean: Juan De Fuca Ridge
AATAATAATAATAATCAACTAAATAAAAGCTTATGAATACCAAACCCGATAAATTTCGAATTATTACTGCAATTTCGATTGCACTGGTTGTTTTAATAGGAATAAACAGCAATCCAATACAAGCACAGAAACTTAATAAAGAGCAAATTACTCAATTAAAATTCAGACATATTGGTCCGATTGGCAACCGAGTTATATCTGTAGCTGGAATTCCTGATAACCCACTGGTTTATTATGTAGGAGCTGCTTCAGGAGGTATTTGGAAAACTCTTGATGGAGGACTTAACTGGAAACCAATTTTTGATGATATGCCTGTACATGCTATTGGAGCATTGGCAATAGCACCTTCCGATCATGAAGTTATCTATGCAGGAACTGGTGAGAGCTTTATAAGATCTAATATTTCAATAGGGGATGGAGTTTATAAATCGACAGATGGCGGTATGAGTTGGACAAATATTGGATTAAAAAATACAGGACGTATCAGTAGAATTATTGTACACCCTACAAACCCAAATATTGCTTGGGTGGGTGCTATGGGTCATGCCTATACACCTCAAAAAGATCGAGGTGTTTTTATGACTGAAAATGGAGGAGCTACCTGGCAACATGTCTTAAAAGTTGACGAAAATACCGGAGCTTCTGATATTGTTATGAGTCCGATAAATCCTAGAATTTTATTTGCCGGTATGTGGCAGCTCGAGCTCAAACCATGGATTAGAAATAGTGGGGGACCGGGAAGTGGATTATTTATGTCGAAAGATGGAGGTAAAACATGGAAGAAATTAGAAAAAAACGGACTGCCCAAATTACCTGTTGGAAAGATTGCTTTAGCAATGACTCCGGCAAATCCTAATCGTGTGTATGCGCTCATAGAAACAGGTGATGGCGTTCCGTTAAACGGTAAAAAAACAGAAAGCGGTGAATTATGGCGATCAGAAAATCTCGGGAAATCATGGAAATTGATCAATTCGAATCGTGATTTGGGAGGTAGACAGGCTTATTATACTCGTGCAGCTGCTTCACCGGATAATGCGAATGAAGTATATCTCATTTCTAATAATTTTCTTACAAGTATAGATGGAGGGAAAACAACTTCTAGTGGTCCATTTGGTACACAACCTAATTGGGATCATCATGAAATGTGGATAGATCCAACAAATGGAGATAGAATGGTGGTTGTTGGTGATGGAGGAGTTTCTATTTCTCAAAACAGAGGTATTTCGTGGGATCGAATATTACTTCCTGTGGCACAAGTTTATCATGTAACTACAGATACAGAAATACCATATAATGTGCTTACCAATCGCCAGGATGGTCCATCAATGAAAGGGCCTAGCAGAACCCTGGGTACTTTATTTGGTGCATTTGGAAATATTCCTACCGGATTGTGGCACGATGTAGGTGGGGGAGAAAGCGGTTTTGCAACACCAGACCCAACTGACCCCGATGTAATTTGGTCGAGCACTTCAGGTTTTGGACCCGTAGGAGGAATAGTTTCCAGGTATAGTGAGAAAAGCAAGCAATACAGACAAGTAGAAGTATGGCCCGAATTTCGCGGTGGTCATACGGCAAGTGATGCTAAATATCGTTTTCAGTGGACTTTTCCTTTACTTATATCGCCACATGACCACAATACGATCTATGTTGCAAGTCAGCACCTTCACCGTACTACAAATGCCGGCCAAAGCTGGGAAGAAGTAAGTCCTGATTTAACCTTAAACGACAAAAGCAAACAAGGTTTTTCCGGTGGATTAACTGGTGATAACATCAATGTTGAATATGCCAATGTAATTTATGCCCTTGATGAATCTCCAGTTAAAAAAGGGGTTATTTGGGCTGGTACCAATGACGGGCTAGTACAAATTAGTGAGGATAATGGTAAAACATGGACCAATGTGACGAAAAATATTAAAAATCTTCCCCAATTAGGCGTGGTAAGAAATATTGAAGCATCAAAATGGGATGCAGGAAAAGCATATATAACGGTTGATTTTCATATGACCGGTGATTTTAGACCCTACGTGTACAGCACAAATGATTATGGAAAATCCTGGAAAAAAATCACTAATGGAATATCTGATGGTTTATTAAATTATGTGCGCAATATTAAAGAAGATCCTATTCGAAAAGGCTTATTGTATCTCGGAACAGAGAATGCCTTGTATTTTAGTATGGATGATGGAGCAAACTGGCAACCTTTTATGACCAATTTACCACATACACCAATGTATTGGCTCGATATCCAAGAGCATTTTAACGATCTCGTAGTCGGTACATATGGCAGAGGCATTTGGATATTGGATGATCTGTCACCTCTGCAGCAGTTAACTACTAATATTGCTTCCGCGAAAGCGCATTTATTTAAGCCAAAAAGAGTATATCGTTTTCAAAATGCATCTATAACCATGCAATTCTTTCCTGAGCCTTCAACAGGAACTAATCCCCCTTATGGAGCATCTATTAATTATTGGTTAAAAGAAAAAAATGACAGTATAGAGCTGATAATCAGAAACCAAAAGGGTGATACCATCAAAACTTTAAAATCGAAAGGAAAACCCGGTATAAATAGAGTTTGGTGGAATTTAAGAGGAGAACCAAGCGAAAAAATAGTTATGAGAACCAAACCAAAATACGCAGAATGGTTTCCTTTAGATAAAGATAGAACACGTAAAACAAATACGCCACCATTCAGTTTATTGACTCCACCGGGAAGATATACGATAGAATTGGTGTCTAATAGTGATACATCATCTCAAGAATTAGAAATATCTAAAGATCCTCATTCTGAAGGAAATTTAAAAGATATTGAAGCTCAGAATAATTTGATGAAAGATTTATATGCCGAAATGAATACAATTACCGGTCATATTAATAAAATTGAAAGGATTAGACGCCAATTACTCGATCTTAAATCTATTTTGAATACACAAAAAGATAAAAAAGAAGTTATTACGGCTATAGATTCTATTCATGAAGAATTTGTTAATTTGGAAGGTAAAATGACTCAATTAATGATAACCGGAACCGGACAAGATGATGTAAGATTCCCATCAATGCTGGCAGAGCGAATTGCTTATCTGGCATCAGTGGTAGCCGTATCAGATTTTCCACCTACCGATGAACACAAAGAGGTTCATATAATCTTACAAAAGAGGTTAGAAACTTATAGTGCTGATCTAAAGGAATTAATCGATGGTGATTTTAAAAGTTTTATGAAATTATTGAACGATAAGGGGGTTGGTGCAATTTTATCGGATTAGCTTTCTTAAAAGATTAAGAATATTTCACAATCAGTTCATTATTATTATAGTGAACTGGTTTTGGTTTCAAGCCTTTTAAATAAAAATAGTACCTTTCTCTAAATATAAATTTGATGAATAACAATTACAAAGATCCTAAATTTAGAAAATGGCTAGACCAATTACAACAAGAAAGCTGGCAACTCGAATTAATAATTTCGGGTTTTGCAATTTTTGGATTAATTACAGCATATGGACCACTCAAATTAAACGTGAAAATTGCTGAGAATGAAGAGCACTTGTATGAATTAATAATGTATACAATAGCTCTTATCGCTTGTTCTATTTTGATATTTAACCTTTTGTTACACGTTATTTTACGGGGTTTGTGGATTGGAGCTCTTGGATTACGCTATGTTTCTGGAGATATTGATTATGATAAATTGAATTACAGTCCGAAATTCACTTCTTTCCTAAAAAAGAAAATAGGATCATTCGATAGATATATTGCAATTTTAGAAGATTATTGCAGTATTTTATTTGCTATTTCTTTTTTACTTATTTTTTATGTGTTTGGAATTGTAGTTTCTTTTATATCGGTTGTGTTAATTGCAGTATACTTGATAGACAATGATGCAGGAAATAGTTTTTTAAACATATCTGGAATTGTCCTCGTTTTAATTGTTTTACTTGGAATGCTCTTAACTTTGGTAGATTTTGTAGGTCAGGGTATATTAAAAAAAAATAAATGGGTTTCAAAAATTTATTTTCCGATTTATAGATTATTTAGTTTTTTGACACTTTCATTTTTATATAGACCCTTAGTTTACAATTTTTTAGACAATAAATTCGGGAAACGTGTTACCTTTATGCTCATTCCTATTTACGCAATTATTATATGGATTGCATCCATAGAATATCAAAATTCCAATTACCTTGATTTAGACAGGTCTTCTTCATCTAGCTATGCAGATAAAAGAAACTATGATGATCAGTTAGTTGACAAAGACATTTTTGTAAGAAAAGCTTCTATTCCATCAAAGGTTATTCATAACTCTTATTTAAAAGTCTTTATTGATTATACAGAAAAAATAGAAGACCAGATCTTCAAGTATAATGAACAATTAAAACCTGAAAAGGATAGAAGAGGGTTAATCTTTAACAATATTTTTTCAAGCGATCATTTTGATGGATTTAAAAGAAAGGATTCTCTAACCACTGAATATTTAAATACATTCAATAAAATGATTTTAGTGAAGATCGATAGTACCAACTATAAAGTTGATTTTCTAATTTCAACTAATAATAAAAAACAAATGGGATTTGAAACCTTTTTAAACTTAAAAGATCTTCAAGAGGGTAAACATATGTTAAAAATTAATCGAAAAAGAATTAAAGAGAAAGATACGATTACTGTGGGGATTGTATCTATTCCGTTTTGGTATTATAATTTAAATTAAATGAAATAATATTCACAAAACTAATAGTTTAAAATATATAACATAATGTTTTCATTTAATATTTTATTTTTTAGGAGTAATATTCTTTCGCAATTTTAGCAGCCAGTTTGGCATTGTTAAAGACCAATTCTATATTAGATTTTAAACTTAATCCCCCGGTGAGCTCTTTAACTTTAGCTAATAAAAAAGGGGTGCTCTCTTTACCCTTAATTCCCTGTTTTTTTTCTTCGCTTAATGCCTCTTCAATGGCATTATTCATTATATTGAAATCCAATTCTTTATTTTTAGGAATAGGATTCGCTATAATTACTCCACCTTTAAGATCTAGTTCCCATTTTGATTTTAAAAGCTCTGCTATATCAGCAGGGTTGTCCATTTTAAAATTAACCTTATGTCCACTTCTTTGGGTGTAAAAAGCTGGTAATTCATCCGTTTGATATCCCAATAGTGGTATTCCGAAAGTTTCGAGATATTCTAAGGTAAGTCCTAAATCGAGAATAGCCTTTATTCCTGCACAAACAACTGCTACATCTGTATTTGCCAATTCTTGAAGATCTGCTGAAATATCATAACTTTCTGATGCTCCTCTGTGAACACCACCAATTCCACCTGTTGCAAATATCTTTATTCCCGCCAGGCTTGCTCCAATCATTGTTGAAGCGACAGTTGTGGCCCCATCTATTTTTTTAGATATTAAATAGGGTATATCTCTTCGACTGGCCTTAACGATTTTTGTTCCAGATCTTGCCAGGTAATCTATTTCATCGTGATTTAAACCGACTTTAATTTTCCCATTTAAAATTGCTACAGTAGCCGGAATTGCATCGTTATCTCTAATAATCTTTTCTACGTTTAACGCAGTTTCTTTATTTTGTGGATAGGGCATTCCATGAGAAATAATTGTAGATTCAAGTGCTACTATGGGTAGATTATTAGCAAGTCCTATTTTTACTTCTTCGCTGATATCCAAATACTTAGTATTCATGTAATGTTTTTAAAATTAATTTTTCACTCATTTTAGGGTGAACTGTATTTTTATGTTGAATAGTAATTTGAGCACAGGCATTGGCGAATTTTACCATTTGATGGATGTCATAATTCTTTGATTCACTATACAGTAGGCCCGCCATAAACGAATCACCTGCTCCTATGGTATTTAGAGGTTTAAGAACTTTTATTTTGTATTGATAAAAACCTTTTGAATCTCCATAGATAATACCATCCTTACCCAATGTAATAAATACTTTTTTCACACCTAATGAAATAAAGTGTTGAACAAGTTTTTTATGATGGTCACTATTATCTCCATTGATTTCACTAAGCAATTCAGCCTCGAGTAAATTACATTTTAAAATGGATAGTTTTCCTAAAATTGTTTTCGCTTTTAAAGCTTTTTTACCTGAAACAGCATCTAGGGCAAAGTGCATATTTGGTAATTCATTCGTCACCAATTCTAAGATATGCTTCGGCATATTGGTTTCTAAAACACAGAATTCTTTTTTATTAATTAGTTGTAAGTTGTTTAAAATAAATGAATTGGGAATATCATTATAAATATGCATATCATTTATTGCCAATGCCATATCATTCTCAATATCCATTATGGCCATAAAAATGGAGGTATTGGTATCTTTAAGCTTCAAGCTATTTTTAGTTATTATTCCCAGACTATCACATGATTCAATAATTCTTTTCGAAAAATCATCTACACCAAAAACGCTTAGAAATTCTACTTCAAAATTCAACCTCGCCAAGTTCTCTGCAATATTTCTACCCACACCACCAAATTTGGTTTCTAAAGAGCCAATATTGGCATCTTTATAGATCAATTTACTTTTCGGATATCCTATCAAATCAATATTAGAAGCTCCTATTACGGTAATTTTTGATTTATTGGGCATCAACAAAAATATTTAGTCATTAAAATAATATTAATTTAATTGATGTAAATTTACAAGATATACTGAAAATCTATGCAAAAGTTTAAATCAATTTTTAAAAAAGTTAACCCTGTAATTGGAATGGTACATGTAAAAGCATTACCTGGAGCCCCCATGAACAAGTTGGAAATTGCAGAAATTATTGATGCTGCTATATTAGAGGCACAAATATATAAAAGAGCTGGTATAGACTCTATTATGATAGAGAATATGCATGATATACCATATTTAAAAGGTAATGTTGGGCCTGAAATATCATCAGCTATGACATTAATTGCCTATTTGATTAAACAAGAAACTAAATTACCGGTGGGCATTCAGATATTGGCTGGCGCTAATAAAGAAGCTTTGGCAGCAGCTAAATCTTCTGGTATTGATTATATTAGAGCTGAAGGATTTGTTTTTGCCCATACCGCCGATGAAGGGATTATAGAAGCACAAGCCGGTGATCTATTGCGCTATAGAAAACAGATTGGTGCAGATACTGTTGCCATTTTTACAGATATAAAAAAGAAGCATAGTTCGCATGCTTTAACCAGTGATGTTAATTTAATTGATACGGCCAAAGCAGCTCGATTTTTTTTAAGTGATGGTGTTATAGTTACTGGGAGTCATACCGGTAGTTCAGCATCTGTTGACGAATTAAATGCATTAAAAGACAGTATCAATTTTCCTGTTTTGGTTGGATCTGGAATAACATTGAAAAATGTATTGAATTATTTACCCATTTCAGATGGTATGATTATAGGCTCCTATTTTAAAGAGGATGGTTATTGGGAAAATGTTTTAAGTTATGATAGAGTGGCGGAATTCATGAATATGGTAAACAACAATTCTTAATTTTTTATTTTTAAAATAGAACAATTATATCAATGAAATTCTTTTATATAAGCGTTTAGTCGATTGTTTTGATCTTTTACTATAGTAATACCTCCTACACCAAAGGCCAAACTCCCATAGCCCAAATCTTTAAATTTTAAAACAAACTCATTGGTTGCATGGCTTGAAATGTTTCCAATATTGAAAAATAAAATACCGGTTAGGATAGCGAAACAATACATAAAAAAACTAAACACCATTAATCGTTTCGCCAATTTGGGATTAGTATATCTTTTAATTCCTAATTTCGAAAAATTATCGTTGTTTTTAAACCCTTAAAGACTAAGCGCGATACCAAATAAAAATAAACCAAAACCAATATTGGAAATAATATTTTCCGATTGCTTATACAATTCCGGAAAGGCGATATAAGCCCCCCATATATACATAACAAATCGCAAATAACTTAGGTCGTTGAAAACTTTATTGATCATGTCTATTTGTATTTAAGGGTTAAATATAATAATTTTTAAATTTTGATTTTAACTATTTGGCTAGATTGGTAAACTGACTTATATCATAGCATAAATTAATCATATATCTTAAATTTAAAGGTTGATTTGATGCTTTTAGATGTTTATTAGAATATAAAAGGATCTGCTACAAAATATAACCCGAGTAAAACCTTAAATATTTAAGATATGAAATTCGTTCAAAACAAAAAGTTGTTAATTAGCTCACCAAGATTCTTTATTATTCTGAGCCTTCTGGTATTTTCTTTTGGTATAGTAAGAAGTCAAGGAGTTAACTATAAGAAAATGGAGAAAATTAATACTAATGAATTTAAAGAAATAATTTGGCATGTAAAAGCCATACACCCAAATGGATACTTTTTAGATATTAAAGCTTTTGACAAGAATGGTAAAATTTATGATGTAAAAGCCATACAAGATGCTGATCAGCATAGTTTAATGGATATTAAAGTTTTAGCTGGAGACAAGAGGTTGCCAGTTAAAATATTAGTTAGTAATGATAAATATGCTCCGGTAAAGGCCATAATGGAGGATGGTACTATTTTAGATATCAAGGTATTAACTAAAGAAGGGGTGAAGCTTGACGTAAAAGGAGTAAGACAATCTGGCAATATAATAGACATAAAAGCTATTAGTAAAAATAGAGAATTCTATGGTGTTAAAGCTATTTCCCCTACAGGGGAATTGAATGATGTAAAAGGAATTAAACTTTCTAAAGAACGTTTAGAACTTGTGGTAAACGGAGTGCAAGTACATGCTCATGTAAAAGCTATTTCTCAAACAGGATGTAGCGGAGATACATTTATCTGGCATATAAAAGCCATTCATCCCGATGGGAGAACATTAGATGTTAAAGCTATTGATAAAACCGGTGAGTTATACGATGTAAAAGCCATTCAAGACTCAGATCAAAAAAGTTTACTCGATATCAAAGCATTTATAGGTGATACCAAACAACTACCGATTAAGATCTTAATTAGTGATGATAAATATGCGCCGGTAAAAGCGATTGATGAGGAAGGAATAATTTATGATATTAAAGCCATTGACTCAAATGGTAAAAAGCTGGATGTAAAAGGAGTAAGCAGGTCGGGTAACATTGTTGATATCAAAGCTATTAATGATAAAGGAGATTTTTATGGCATTAAAGCAATTTCTCCTGATGGTCAGTTAAACGACGTAAAGGGCGTTAAAATGCATAAAGAAAATCTTGAATTTACCATAGGCAAGGTTAAAATTTATGCACATGTAAAAGCTTTACCACAATCAAGATAATTTAATGAATTAATAGGATTTAAAAGCAGGTTCAAAGCCTGCTTTTTTTTAGAATTAATTAAAAAAATTAATAGTGGATTTTATTTTTCCTTAAATAACTTAATATTTCTGAAGATATTTCTTCGATAGGTTTATTGGTGACGTTTATAATTTCCCATTTGGGGTGGGCTCTGAATATTTTCCTTGCATAATTAAGTTCTTCTTTCACATGTACACGTTCTGAATAATGACCGGTCAATCCACCTAGGTGTATGTCTCTAACCTTTCGCAGTTCAGTTAACCTTCTTGAGTAGGTGGTTAAACCAAACACTCTTTCCGGATTGAGCGAATAAATGATTGTGGGTAGAGGAATACCCAAAACAATTGGAATATTTGCTACACACCATCCTTTATGTGCTAAATAAACACTGAGAGGTGTTTTAAATGTTCTGGAAACTCCTAGTAAAATCAGATCGGCTCTGTCGAATTCTTCCACGCGTTGTCCGTCATCATGACGTAGTGTATATTCAACGGCCTCAATTCTTTGGAAATAGGCTTTGTTCAACTTGTTAAAAATACCTGGTTTTTCTGATGGTAAATTTTCAAACTGATTAGATAATTGCCCCAATAATGGGCCCATAACATCAATTGTTAAAAGATCATGTAAACGCCCCTGATACAATAATAAATGCCGTAACTCTCTCGAAACCAAGGTATGAATTATAAGTCCGCCTATTTTGTGCGCCTTTCTAATAATCGTCAATATTTGATCTTCATTTCTCACGTTCTTACAAATATGAGTTTGAACCTGAGTTGATTCAAATTGGACCAAGGCTGACTTTAATAATTGCTCAGCTGTTCTTCCGGTTCCATCAGACACTATAAAAACATGTTGAAGCATAAACTTTCTTTAGATAAGACTTGCTTAAAGTTATTGATTTTCAATTAATTTATTGTATCTATTTCTTTTAAAAACTGTGTTTATTTTTAATAAACCAGACTATTTTTAAACTTAATTAATTCTTTGATTTATCTTGTAATGGGTTATTTCATCAAAATAACAGGATTTGATTCTTACCAAAGTGTAACTTTCTAAGTAAAATTGATGAGAAAAAATGGTTAGTGATCCTAAATATAAATTTTTAGATTTTGAAGATGAACTCAACTCAGCCGGATATGATCTTTTAGGAGATAATCAAACAGATGGTACTATATTCGTTTTTCAATTTGTTACCGAGCTCTTTCCTAATTCGGCGAATACCTGGGATAGTTTGGCTGAGGCTTATTTAAAATCTGGAAATAAAGAAAAAGCAAAAGATTATTACAACAAAGCATTAAAATTAGATCCTGATGGCCCTACAGGTGCAAATGCAAGAAATATGTTAAAAAGTATAGACAATTAAAATTACAAAATTGATTATCAATTTATTGGAAGAGATTATACCTTCTTAGTTTGTCCAAATAATTCTATATTGTTTGTCTTTTTTGGATAGTTTTGATATAGACTAAAAATCAACTATGCACAAAGTTAAATGTATCTGTAATTAATTACTATTAAAGAGACTAATAATTTTTTTTATATTTGGTTTTACTAAATTTTGGTCAAATTGCTTTTACGATACTTCATATTTGGATTTTTATTTTTGTCAAGCCAGTTGTTTTTTGCACAAAAGGAAGCAGCACATTGGTTTTTTGGCCAAAATGCAGGATTGGATTTTAACTCTGGTGATCCTGTATTTGATACAAAGGGATCTTTAAGTACCCCGGAAGGTTGCGCTACTATATCGGATACCAATGGTAAATTACTTTTTTATACAGATGGGACCTCTGTTTGGAACAGAAAACATGTTATTATGCCTAATGGAAAAGATTTGCAAGGTAATGCATCTAGTTCCCAATCTGCAATAATAGTACCTAAACCCGGAGATAAAAACATTTATTTTATTTTTACAGTTGATTGGGGTGGAGGAACTAATGGATTAAATTATTATACTGTTAATATGAAGCTAAACGGCGGGTTTGGTGATATTATTAGCTTTAAAGGTCTTCCAAAACGAACTAAGCTTTTGGCTTCCCCAACAAGTGAGAAAATAACTGCTATTCAAGTCTTTAATGATATTTCTTTTTGGGTTATATCGTTGCAAGAAGGGAGGTTCTTAGTGTATAAAATTGATAAAAATGGAGTTAATAATACACCGGTAAAAGGAAACGATGGATTCAGTATTTCAATTGATCAAAGAGGATATTTAAAAACTTCACCAGATGGAAAAAAGTTGGTGTCAGCCAATATGGCATCCGGAACATTCATATATGACTTTAGTGATACTACTGGTTTGATTAGTAATGAAAGGCAATTAAATGTTGAAAAATGGTGGGGTTATGGAGTTGAATTCTCTCCCTTAAGTAAAAAATTATATATATCTACAGGTAATTTTAACGAAAATGGAGTGCCTCAAGAAGAAAACCTCTATCAATTTAATCTCGATATATCTACGCCTACTAGTGAAAATATAAATGCCACTAGAATTAAGCTACATAATTATTTAAACGTAAGAGCAGCACTTCAACTTGGTAGTGATGGTAAAATTTATAGGGCTGTAGATGGTAAATCCTTCTTAGGTGTAATTAATGAACCAGAAAAAAATGGATTAGAAGCAAATTATGTACATAATGGAGTAAATTTAGGTAATAAAATATCAAGACAGGGTTTACCTCCATTTATTCAAACTTTTTTTAGTGCAAATATTCAAATTCAAGGTCAATGTTTAGGAGATGAAACCAGTTTCACTGTGCGTTCTACTGAACCAATAGTATTTATTGAATGGGATTTTGGTGATGGTTCGGCAGTATCAACACAATTAAACCCTTCACATTCGTATAATGAACCTGGTGATTATACCATAAGTGTTATTGTAAGAACAGAAAATGGTAGTAAAGAAATCGAGCAAGACATTACAATTTTCGAAAAACCAATAGTTACATCTCCTGTTATATTGAAGCAATGTGATAATAACAATGATGGACATACTATATTTAATCTCCGTCAAAGTGAAGATTTAATTATACAAGATTCTGAAAATTTTAGTTTTAACTATTTTTTGAACTCCAATGATGCAGAAGATAATTTAAATTCTATAGAAAACCCTGAAAGTTTCACCAATGCTTCGACCAACCAATTATTTGTTCGGGTGAGTAATGAGTTTAATTGTGGTTCTATAGCTCAACTTAATTTACAAGTATCTACAACTGCAATACCGGAAGATTTTTTAATAACTTTAATTGAATGTGACACTGATCTGGAAGATGGAGATCCGTCAAATGGTATTACAAACTTTGATATGAGTAGAGCAATTGATGAAATTAGAGATTTATTCCCTGCAAATCAGGATCTCAGCATAACTCTTTATGAGAATATAGAGGATGGATTAACATTAAATAATAGTATTGACCATAATAATTACAGAAATGAAAATTCTCCTTTTACTGAAAATATTATTGTTAGAGTTGATGATAATATAGATAATAGCTGCATAGGATTAGGCTTTCACATTAAACTAAAAACTACTTTATCACCTATATTTGATCTTAAAGAACATCAGCTTTTATGTTTAAGTGAACCCCTGACTCCATTTCAAATAAAGGTTGAAAATGCACAGGGAGATTATAGCTACACCTGGCGCAATGCCAAGGGAGATATATTGACTACAAATAATACTTCTATTTTAAGTGTTACAAAGCCAGGAGAATATTTTGTTACAGCAATTAATGATACAAATTGTGAGATTATTAAAAAGACTAGCATCGAAGTATCCAGTGTTGCAACTATTGAAAATATTAAAATTGAAGATGGTATTGATAACAGTTCTGTTACCATTGAAGTAAGTGGGGAGGGAGAATATGAATTTTCTCTAGATGATATTTACGGTCCTTACCAAAAAGATAATTTCTTTTCTGGTATTAGCGGTGGAGAACATACTATCTATGTTAAAGATCTAAATGGCTGTGGAATCATATCTGAAGATCTGGCTATTTTAAATATTCCAAAATTTTTCACACCCAATAATGATGGGATTAATGATACCTGGAAAATTGAAGGTATATTTTCTCAACCCAATTCAAAGGTTTATATTTTTGACAAATTTGGCAAGGTAATCAAACAAATTAATACTGAAAATGACGGTTGGGATGGTAATTATAAAGGCAGACCCTTACCATCTACAGACTATTGGTATCACGTTCAAATGGAAGATGGCAGGACCTTTAAAGGTCATTTTAGTCTGATTAGAAGATAAATGTATATATGAATAAAAAATTACTTGTATTTATTTTTTATTGCTTGATTTCCTTAACTGCAAAGTCACAGGAAACATTTCCTGTTTATACAGATTACCTTTCGGATAATGTATTTTTAATTCACCCTTCTGCTGCAGGGATAGGAAACTGCAGTAAATTAAGAATTACCGCAAGACAGCAATTATTAGGAATTGAAGATGCTCCTTCTCTACAAACGTTGAGTTTTCATTCAAGAATTAACGATAAAATGGCTCTCGGTGGAATTTTATTTAATGATAAAAATGGTTTCCATTCTCAAAAGGGTATTATTGGAAGTTATGCTTATCATCTAAATTTCGGGAGAGATGATGCTTTAGAACAATTGTCATTTGGATTGTCATTTATGTATGTACAAAATACAGTAGATCAAAGGTCTTTTACGTCAACAATTAGTGATCCTGTAATTTCAAGAATTATAGAATCATCGAATTATTACAATGCAGATGCCAGTGTTGCTTACCACTTTTTAGATGTTTATGGATATCTAACAGTTAAGAATTTATTACTAAGTGCCAGAGATTTAGAGAGTAGCAGCTTTGAATCTCTTAATTTAAGAAGGTATTTGTTGACACTGGGTTACTATTTTGGAAGAGGAAAAAGTTTTCAATTTGAACCTTCCATAATGGGGCAGATCATTGAACGAACAGGGGAATTTTTTGTAGATTTTAATATGAAGGCCTATAAAATGATTCAATCTAATATACAATTATGGGCTGTTTTATCTTATAGGCAAAGTTTTGAGGGGAATACTTTTGAAAGCCTTAAACAAATAACACCCATACTGGGCATGAATTACAAACGTTTTATGGTTTCTTATACTTATACCTATCAATTGGGTGAAATAGTTTTAGATAATGGGGGTAGTCATCAAATAACAGTTGGTGTCAATGTATTTTGTAAAAAACAAAGATCAACAGGTTGTCCAAATATAAATTCTATGTTTTAAATAATTAATTCCTATTTTAATTAATCAATATTATCTAAAATTTAATAATAGAAGAATGATGCCATCACCATAACACCTAGTGCAATAGGTATTACAATCATAAAATAAATAAAGGAAACAATTCCCGTCTTAATAAAACTAATAAAATAGCTTTGTTTATAGAATTTTTTAACCGCTATGATAAGATAAAAGAAGGTAGAAAATAGAATAGTCCAATCAATCCAATCCGGGATATCCTTGTAAAAGTTAATCAAAATAATTAAACTCATGACAATAAAAATAAAAGAGAAGAAATAGAAGCTAAATACAAGGTGATGAGAAAAACTTCCACGTCTCCAAAAGAATAACTTTAGAATAAGTGCAAAAATCGGTAATAAAATAAACAAGGACATTGGAATACT
>VAPK011081341.1_pt1 | contig 14927 bp, 16 predicted proteins | sample 3395031 | NCBI WGS metagenome assembly VAPK01 (sample SAMN08290443, study PRJNA428436) | hydrothermal vent metagenome | isolation source: Deep-sea hydrothermal vent chimney 1 | place: Pacific Ocean: Juan De Fuca Ridge
TCTTTGTCAAATGCGTTTTGGAACAAGAAGTCTTCACGGATGGAGCGTGTGATCTCTAGAACGAGTTTCTCTTCATTTGAAAGAGCTTCCATTCCGACAAGCCTGACGATCTCTAAAAGTTTTGCTTCTTCTTGTAGGAGCTTCATCGCTTGCGCGCGAATCTCTGGGAAGTCTTCTGCTATGTTTGTTTTCCAGTACTCCTTGATGTTGTCAATGTAGAGTGAGTACGATGTTAGCCAGTTAATAGAAGGGAAGTGTTTCTTGTATGCAAGTGTGCCGTCTAGTCCCCAGAAACATTTTGTTACACGCAATGTCGCTTGGGAAACTGGTTCGGAAAGATCTCCTCCTGGAGGTGACACCGCACCGATAACAGTAAGTGCTCCTTTGCGATTGTCACCGCCAAGACACTTTACTGCTCCAGCACGTTCATAGAACTCGGCTGTACGTGATGAAAGGTATGCAGGGTATCCTTCTTCTCCAGGCATTTCTTCCATTCGTCCGGAGATCTCACGCATCGCTTCTGCCCATCTTGAAGTGGAGTCTGCCATAAGCGCAACTGAATAACCCATGTCTCTGTAGTATTCGGCGATAGTGATACCTGTGTAAACCGATGCTTCTCGTGCTGCCACTGGCATGTTGGATGTGTTGGCGATAAGTACTGTACGTTTCATAAGAGCTTCTCCTGTGTTTGGGTCAATAAGATGAGGGAACTCGTCGAGTACTTCCGTCATCTCGTTTCCACGTTCTCCGCATCCAATATAGACGATCACTTGCGCGTCACAATATTTTGCGATTGATTGTTGTGTAACAGTCTTGCCTGCGCCGAACGGTCCAGGGATAGAACCCGCACCACCTTTGGCAATAGGGAAGAATGTATCAATAGATCGTCCACCAGTTACCATCGGTTCACTTGGAAATATTTTCCCTGCTGTTGGGCGTGGTTTTCTGATCGGCCAGTACTGAAGCATTGCAACTTTGGTTTCATCGTTTTCTGTTTCAATAGTAGCGATTAATTCTTCCACTGTGAAACTGCCAGAATTAATGTTTTTCACTTTCCCTGAAACACCAAAAGGCACCATTATCTTATGATTGATAAGTGTGGTCTCTTGTACTTCACCAAGTACATCTCCTTCAATAACATTGTCGCCTTCATTAACCACAGGTTTAAACTCCCACTTTTTTTCACGATCAATACCTGACACCTCAATTCCCCTTGCGATAAAGTGACCACCGGATTTTTCTTCGATTGTTTTTAGGGGGCGTTGAATTCCGTCATAGATGGATTCCAAAAGTCCCGGAGCAAGCTCCACTGACATTGTTTTGCCTGTTAGAAATACTGGCTCGCCAGGACCGACTCCTGCTGTTTCTTCGTACACCTGAATAGATGCGACATCGCCGTTGAGCCCGATAATTTCTCCAAGTAGTTTCTCGTCAGAAACTTTTACAACCTCATACATTTTTGCAGAGGACATTCCTGTTGCTCGCACGAGTGGACCTGTAACCTTGATAATTTTCCCTGATGCTGTTTCTTGTTTCATGTGTTTTTTTGTGTCTGATATTTGAAAATTTGAGTAAAAAAGAAAAAAGCCACAAGGGCTTTAATTGACGTTATTATACCTAAAATGCCTGTTTTTGCAACTCGTTTGCCTAAGAGCGTAGTGGGTGCAACCAGTTTACCCAAGAGAAAAGTAGAAGATATTTTATACGAGATTAATTGTGTTAAAGAGTAAGCAAGATGAAATAAAACCACCACCTTTTAGAGGGGTGGTGGTTGTTGCTATTATTTCATCTCAGATTACTAAGATTCTTCAGGAATACATTTGCAGGTCTTTTTGGAGCAATTTATATGCCACGCTTCTCCTTTAGGCACTGAACAAAGATAAAGTTCAGACATACCTAGTTCTTTTTCGGCGAATACGAATGGTAATGATTCAGAATACTCGAGATGAGTCATAATAATTACATGATCAAATCCACTTGATTTATCTAAAATGAGCTCCATTGCTCGTGTGGTATTTTCACGATGCATATTGTCGGACCAAAGTTCATCGAAGTTCTCGAATGCTACTCCAATCTCATCACTTAATACCTGGGAACTTTGAATGGCTCGTGGAGCGGACGATGAAAGCAATAGAATTGAGCCTTCGTCCAGAACTTGCTTTAGTGCTTGAGCAAGTCGTTTCATTTGACTTTCTCCGCTCGGGCTTAGGTTTAAGCTCTCATCATAGCTCCCGTGCCTTGCAACAATAAAGTTTTTCATTTGGTGACCCCCCCTGGTTGGTTTTATGGTTTGTGCTACCAATAATCACATTAACAAAATAATTTAATAATGCAAGTTACCCTAATATATCAGAACCTACTGCGCGTTCGGCAAGGGATTTTATTTTTGCAATGCCGGCGCCTAAAACCTCCTAAGGTTGAACCTTAGGAGGTTTTACTTTTTCGTATTGACATTGTAATAACATTGTATATACTGATGCACATGAGCAATGTAAAAGCAGAATCACAAATTCAGGTGCGTATTGATACCCGCACAAAAAAACAAGCACAAAAAACTTTAGATCAAATGGGTCTTGATATGTCGTCCGCAATAAAACTTTTTTTGCGTAGTGTTATCTCTACGCAATCAATTCCGTTTGAAATAAGAACAAAGAACGGATTTACTCCGGCGCAAGAGGCGCGCATGATTCGCGAAGTAGAAGAGACTCTCAAGAGTGATAAGAGTTATCGCACAGCAAGAGAAATGCACGAAGACATTTTACACGAGATTAATTGTGTTAAAAAGTAAACGAGATGAAATACTTCGTTTGCGCGTCAAGACAATATCGCAAAGCATATAAACGAGTACATCGCTCTGGAAAATATGAGTTGTCGGAATTAGATTGCGTTATTGACATGCTCGCAGTTGGTAAGATATTGCCTGTGAAATATCGTGACCACAAACTCTCAGGTGATATGAAAGATTTTCGTGAGTGTCACATAAAACCCGACCTACTTTTAGTGTATCGGATTATTGACGATAAGCTTGTCTTGTTTCTTTCTGACTTAGGAAGTCACTCAGAAATTTTTGGGAGGTAGTAAAACGAAAACCACAGAGGTTGAACCTTGGTGGTTTTTAATGTATAAAAAATACCCCAACCGAAGTGGGGGTTTTGTTTAAGTCTTTTTGAACTAAGATTTATCACAGCCAGGACACTTTCCTGTTACGGACTGCATGTTCTCGATTGAGTAAAACAAAGGTACCTGACCCTTTAATGACTTTAATCCCTTTAATTTAATAATAATCTTAAAAAAAATACCCCTAATGATTAAATCAGGGATATTGGCTAAAACACCAGACGACTCTAGGTAAGGAAACAGAGTTTATCGTCGGATTTATCAGTACTTAGCATCCATGCATTATAAGCGAGTGCAATCATTAAGTCGGCAGATAGGCCAGAGATGAGTTTGTCTTGCCAGGGTTGAATACCAGAGCATGCCACAACTATACCTTGACGTTTTACACCACCCCAAAATGGGGCATCACCTGGAAAAAGCAAGTGTGGCATAATCTCGGTACGGTCATCGTTTCGGTTATGCCACAACTGAAGTGCTTTGCATCGCGCAATATCATTGAATGGATAAGGAAAGTTGTCGACATTCCCAAGCGTGTGCTCATACAGCACAACTGGCTGTATTTGGTAATTTGGCCATTCGGGATAATCCGGACGGTCATCATTCATGCCAGGCACGAGAACAACAACATGTAGCTGTTCTCGTTTGGGTTGAAGTGCGGATGTTGCGTCGCTATGAAATACGGTGTTGATGGCAGATACTATTGCTGTCTTTGCTATTTCTGATGTAAGGAACTTGGGTGTGCAGAGTTTTGTTTCGGACATGGTGTCCTCCTTTTTGCTATTGATTGAACGGGGGTATTTCTGAGAAAGATCATACTAAATACAATAGAAAATGTCAAGTTTTGTAGTACGGTAGAATGCAAAACATCTTCCGAGGTTCGGGAGATGTTTTTTTGTAGATTGTATATTTATTTACCCTAAAATATCAGAACCTACTGCGCGTTCGGCGAGGGATTTTAGTTTTGCGACACCCGCGCCGGTTGAGCCTTCAAGTCCGGGAAGGGTGAGTATTGCGGGGAGTGCTCCACGAGAAACTTTTTCAAATTCATCTGTAGGGATTTTATTCGCGATACTTTCAATGATAAGCACAACGGCAAATTTTATATCTGTTTCGTTTTGAGTTCCTTTTTTTATTTTTTTTAAAATATCAAGTGCAACTTCTCCGTCTTCTGCATCAAAGGGAATGACACCGAGTGCTTTAAAACCGGAGATGACATTACTAGGTCCAATTATTGCTGTTTTGTATTCTTGTTTTTCCATGTTGTTTTATTATGCGTAAAGTCGTCGCAGTATAATTCTCAAATCTCTCTCAGGTAGTCCTGCTTGTTTTGCGACCATGACTGCCCTTATTGTTTGCGCGTTATTTTTCTTCGCTGAGAAATATGCAAAGAGGGGAGCGGGAGACATGATGTCCGCGCTTTTTTCTTTCAAGTATGAGAGTGTGTACTCATCGGCTGTTCTTTCAAGTAGTGAAAAATCGCCAGTCTTTTCAAATTCTTTTATTGCCTCAGCCCATACTTTTTCTCCGCCTAGTTTTTTGTATTGTTCCAAGATATTTTTTTGACCTTCTAGGTCTTTTTTGTATACCTTTCCACCCGTAATAAAAATATTTTTAACGCCTGCTTTGTTTAAAGAGAGAAGGCGTAGAGATGATTCAAGATTGAAGAAATCAACAAGGATTGAAACATATTCATTTACGAAATTATTTTTGTGAGCGGAAGCAATATCTTTTATCGCTTTGAAATAATGAATGTTCATCGTGATATCTATTTCAGATACTTCTTTTGCAGATTCTGCTTCTTCCACAGCATCACTGAAGTGTTTGTTCAGTAGGTGTAGTTTTTTTTCATCGTATGCTTGTATAAGTTTTTCAGGAGTGTAGACACTTGCATGCGAACACTTTTCTTTGATTTCTTCATTAGTAAATCCTGCCTTTTTGCCTTTCACGATTGCTTTCAGATTATAGAAATCGTATTTGATCCACAAGATATTAAGCAGTTGTGGTTCTGGGGAGATAGAAGCCAGAATGTTTTTTGTTTCAAGTATGCTCTGGTCAAGAGCTTTGTTTACGTCCGTTTTTTCATGCTCTGCCATATATGGAGCAAGGAATGTATCCTGTAAGGCCTTGAATGTTTCAGGTAATTCTTTTGAACTCAAAAGACGCTCTACTTGCACATCTGACAAAAGACGTGTTTCGAGAGCTTTTGCCCTGCTTCCTGAATAAATATATTTTGTGTTCACGGTCGTGAGTGAAATTAGTCTAAGTATTAGTTTGTGTTAGTTGAACAATATCCGCGCAACTTCTACTTCCAAAGCGCTTTTTTTGTTTCTCAGTATTTCTTCAAAAACAAAATTGGACTCAAAGTTTTCTCCTAAAAGGATAAAACCACCTTTGAATTTATTTGTTGCTTCAACCTCGTATTTTAATTTGGCTTTTTTGAGAGCACTTTCTGTTTCTATCTTTCTTTCTTTTGGTGCAATTATTTCCCCATTTGTATTTTCTGGTAGTTCGTTTAACAAAGACAGAATTACCTCTTCGTACTCTTTGCTTGGCAAAGATAGTAATTGTTTGAGTGTGTTTTCGAACACTATATCTACTGCTGTTCTTTTTGCGTTGTCAGCTTTAAGTTTTACTTCCTGCTCCGCGGCAGAAACAATTCTCCTTTCGTTTTCTTCCAATATTCTATTAGTTTTTTGCACGGACTCTTTCTTTGTATTCTCTTTAAGTATTTTTGTTGCATCCGAAAGCTCAGACACTTTTGTTTCAGTGTTTTTTATTATACTCCCTGCTTCTTCTGAAGCATCGGCAAGAATTTTGTTTGTTATGTCTACTATTGGCATAGTTGATAGTCTAATGATTTTGTACGTAAGTATGTGCATACTTACGTACATTCATTATTAAATTGAGGTAAGAAGAATGAAACTGATAAGAACACCAAAGATCGCCCATGTTTCTACCATGGCTGATAGTATCATCGCTTTTGCTGTTAATGATTCGTCTTTTGCTATCATTGAGATACCTGAAGCGGATACCATTCCCTGGAACATTCCTGAGAAAAAACCGGCAACACCTATTGGTATTCCAGCCATAAGGTATTGTAGTCCTACTGCTGTTGAGATTACTTCTTCGCCGCCTCCACCAAGAAGACCTGAAAAGTTTAGAATAAGAAACGATCCAACAAGTCCATAAATACCCTGTGATCCTGGGAGTGCTTGCATAAGAAGGATTTTACCGAAAAGCTCTGGCTTTTCTGATGTAACTCCAGCTCCTGCTTGTCCTGCATAACCCATACCTATTGCAGATCCGGCAAAACCGAATATTGCTGATATAACAGCTCCTGCAAATACCAACCCTGCTCCAAATGTAACTATTTCCATATTTTTATTAAATTAAGTTATTAAAAAATTAAAATTAAAAAGTAAGCTTGCTGTTGTAGATTATTTAACAACAACGACATGACGCTCCTCTCTTTTGAATGGAGTAAAGGTTTTTCCATTGTCGGTGATAAATTTACCGAAAAACTCAACAAATTGCAAGCGGGCACTATGTATGAATGCTCCTAATACATTGACCGCAAGATTGAATAAATGACCGACAATGAGAATAATGACCATAAGTACGGGCCCAACATATGGAATCATATCGCCTACCATTACCGCAATTAGGTTGACTGCAAACGCAAGCGCGCTTGTAGCAAGTCCGAGCGCGAGGAGTCTTGAGTAAGAGAGTATGTCTGAAAAGTAATTTATAGAATCGTAAAGAGAGAATACCCCTTTAAATATTTTTTTGACAATCGTGTTTTCCTTCCTCCCTTGTGTGAGCACAAGTGATAAGAGCGATGCATAAATTGCCAATACTGACATGCTCGCAGTATCTTCAATAAGCCCTATCTTTGTTGCCCCCCAGAAGATAAGCGATGAGAAGAGTGCTAGCCATGGACCTTGGTCAAGTAGCCCGCTGACGAACTCTCCATTTTTTGCATCTCGTACTATTTTCAATATAAGCCCGAACATTATTTGAAATACACCAAAACCAAGTGCCATATAAAATACTGGTAATGGGTTGGCGATGGGGTCAAATTTTTGTATTGCTTGTGTCCAACTTGGCATGTACTCCATGTTTATTCCAAAATATCCACCAAATAAGAGCCCAACAAGAACCGAAGAGATACCACCGAACATAAGAAGTAGTATTAAGGGCTTGGCACCTTTGGGTATTCTAAAAAAGAGTAGAGCCATTACTGTTACAGAAAATAAGAATAGTCCATATCCTACATCAGTAAGAGATAGTCCGAAGAAAATAAAAAAGAATCCTGCAAGAAGTGGGGTAGGGTCGATATCTTTGTTGCCTGGGAGTCCATATAGACGAGTAACTGCTTCAAATGGAACGATGAGTTTATTGTTTTGTATTTCCACTGGCGCTCTTTCTTCTTCTTTGGGCTCTATTTTCTCAATAGCAAACAGGTCTGTCTTTTTTCTTATTGCATCCTTAAGTAGTGGAGTTTTTTCTTTTGGGCACCATCCTTCAAATATGAGCACGTCTCCTTTTTTTGCTGCTTGGCTTATAAGGTCATGTTTTTCTTTTTTCCAAAAGATTCTATCACTTACCAACTTTAATTTACGAATCTCTGTTGCAAGAACCCCCGCTTCTTTTTCCAGTCCGCTTTTTGCCTCTTCTGTTTTTGTTATTGCTCTTCCGATTCTTTCTATCTCTTCAGTGGGGGTGCCTCTTCTTTTAGGTAACTCTACAATCTTCAAGTCGTACTCAGCTACTTTTTTTAATATTTGTTTTTCGTCGTTCTTTAGAAATGTGAGAACAAAGTTGCTGTTTTCAATTATTTCCTTATTGAAGAAGATTTGCATTTCTGAAAGCTTTCTTGCGATGTTTTCTTGTTCAGACTGCTCTCCTGTAAGAAAAATGGTTTTTGTTGTTTTTGTCTCAAATTGTGAGCTTAATTCTATGTTGAGATTTGTCCATCCGGTTAGCAACTTACGCTCCTCTTCAAGATTTTTAAGCTTACTATCGGCGTCGTTCATCTTTTCTTCAATATTTTCAACGTGTTCGATCACATCATTAAAATAGAAAGATTGCATAGTCTCTTCAATCTCCTCTTCTTTTGCAAATATTTTCCCTCCTTCCATCGCGTATTTAAATACTTCGAATTTGCTTTTCGGTTTTTCGTATTTGGATAGGAATTCTATAGCAAAATCAAGACGACTACTTGCGTAATTGAACTCAAAGACAGTTTTCTCCGCTTTTTCGAGTTCTTCATTTGTTTTTACTTCATTAAACTCAACGATTCCCATTTTTTGGATAGCATTAAACACCTCGGTGCTTACACCTTTGTGTACGTAAAGTCTTAATTTTTCCATTGCTATAATTGCCATCGTTGTTTTATTTTACTTCCTTTAGGTTATTTATTTGTGAGTAAGTTTTTAAACACAAACTCAGATGCTTTTTTTTGGTTCTTCTCAGCGTTTTCTTTTATTTGTCCTACTTCTTTTTCTCCCTTTTTTACAATTTTTTTATACAGTTCAGTTAGTTCCTTTTTTTGTTCATCTTTCCTTGTAATCTCTTTTTCTTTTAGTTGTGTCTCTAGTGTCGATATCTCTTCTTTTTGTTTCTTTTGCTCGACGTCTATAATACTAGACGCGGTTTCTTTTGCTTGCACTATTTTTTTATCGGCTTCATTTTCTGCCGTTTGTATGTCTTGTATAAAATTCATGTTTTATTAAATTAAATCGCTACTCTCTTGGATATAAAAAACCTTTTGCAATAAAGAGCAAAAGGCTTAAATGATGCTGGTACTATAGCATTAGTTTTGTTTTTATTCAATTTATTATCCCGCGGTAGAGGTTTATAAGAAATTGACAAGGTTGATAATGCGTGTTTTTGTCTTGACAAAGGATACCTCCTGTGTATAATATAAACAACTTGGTAGCCCCAAGTTTTTTGATTATAAGCGCTTTGGGTGTCGCGCCCGATGCACTAATTTGTAAAAACATGGAAGACACAACAACACCAGCTACAGATGCACCTACAACAGATGCACCAGCTACAGATGCACCTACAACAGATGCACCTGCTACAGAAGCTCCTGCTACAGAAGAAGCAGCTGCTGAGTAGTTTTATTACCCACTTGGGTAGATAGAAAACTTTTTAAACAAAGCCCCTTGCATTGCAAGGGGCTTTGTTTTTTGTTAGTATTCATCTGGTATACACCTAGCGGGTGTAGTTTAGTGGTAGAATATCTGCCTTCCAAGCAGAGGGCGGGAGTTCGATTCTCCCCACCCGCACTAAAAATAAAAATAACCCAGTTTCTACTGGGTAGTTTTCATTTTTTGTGGGTGGAGAAAGGCAACTGCTTGCCTTTCGCGGAGAATCGAAAGCCGGAACATGTCGCCTTTGGCGACAGTGAGGCGGGGTCGCGAGTACTTAGACTTTTGGAATCATGAGCTTGCGAATGGTGAACAAAAGACTTAGTAACTCGTGTTCGATTCTCCCCACCCGCACCACAGGCACGGCAGTTTGTTTCAGCTTACTCAGGCAATCTCTTGAATAAACTGAGTGCCCTTGTATATTTAGCGTAAATAAGGTAGTGTATTGGAAATATTAAAGATATGGGAACATCAAGAAAAAATAAAAGAAAAAGCGTGAAGCGTCGCCGAAGGAAGAAACTTAGACGCCAAGATAGATATAAGAATAAGTAATTTCTTGTATCGCTGTATTCAGCACTAAAGTTTATAGCTAAAGATCGCAGTCAAATAACAAAAATACCCGGTTACATAACCGGGTATTTTTTGTAAGATGAGATTTATTTTAATTCTTTCGCGCGCAAAAGAATTATCTAACAGCGTCTTTAAGTGCTTTTGCGGCCCTGAATTTAGGCACACGCATTGCAGGCACTTGAATAGCTTCTCCTGTTCTTGGGTTTCTTGCTGTTCTGGCAGCTCTCTCTTTTGCTGAGAAAATACCAAATCCAGCAATTGAAACCTCTTCTCCTTTTTTGATTGTTTCTACTATAGAGTTGAAAATTGTATCAACGGCTCTTTCTGCTGATGCTTTTGTATCACCAAGAGTTTCGTGCACTGCTTCAACAAGGGCTTGTTTGTTCATATTTTTGAATTGTGTTTATTAATCTATAAATTTATCCGACCTTTGAAATCTATCAACCTGTACCTTACAGGGTTTGATATCCTTGTTTTATTATATATTAAGGTATTTTTTGCGCAACACGTGACTGTAGATAAGAATACTTTCTATTTATTTTGCAAATTCAACCGTTCTGGATTCCCTTATCACATTCACTTTTATTTCTCCAGGGTATTTTAGCTCTTGTTCAACACGAAGAGCTATGTCACGCGCAAGTTTTTTTGCTTCAAGGTCAGAAACTTCTTCGGGGGTAACAAATATCCTTATTTCACGACCAGCCTGAAGGGCATAGCTTTTTTCCACTCCTTTAAATGACTTTGAGATGGCTTCAAGTTCTTGTAGGCGTTTGAGGTAGTTTTCCACGGTGTCTCGGCGTGCTCCGGGACGTCCTCCAGATATAGAGTCTGCTGTTTGAACAATGATAGACTCAATTGTTTCATATGGATATTCTTCGTGATGCGCCTGCATTGCCTTTATTATTGCTTCATCAGCACCAAATTTTTGCAATATCCTTCTTCCTATTTCAACATGTGTTCCTTGTACCTCATGGTCTACCGCCTTGCCTATGTCGTGAAGAAGTGCACCTGCTTTTGCCACTGCGATGTCAGCCCCAAGCTCCTCAGCAATCATTCCTGCTATATGTGCCATTTCGATTGAGTGCTGTAGTACATTTTGTCCATAACTTGTCCTGAAATACAATCGCCCCAGAATGGATACAATTCTGGGGTCAAGATTAAAGATTCCACACTCATACACTGCTTTCTCTCCCTTTTCTTTGATTATCTTACTTATTTCTTCTTTGGCTTTTTCTACCATGTCCTCAATTTTTGCCGGCTGTATTCTTCCGTCAAGAATTAAATTTTCTAAAGCTACTCGGGCAACCTGTCTACGTATTGGATCAAAAGAAGATATAATAATTGACCCTGGAGTGTCGTCAACAATTATTTCAACACCAGCTGAGCGCTCGAAAGCACGAATATTTCGGCCCTCTTTCCCTATAATTTTCCCCTTTATGTCATCAGAGGGGATTGAGACAGATGTTGTCATTGTGTTTGACGCGGTTGAAGACGCAAGCCTTTGAATAGATATTGCAAGGATATCTTTCGCTTTCTTGTCTAATATCTCAGCCCCTTCTATTTCAAGCTTTCGCATTTTGGCTAAAATATCTTCCTCTTGTTGTTTCTCTATGGTAGAGATAAGTTCACTTTTTGCTTCTTCTGAAGTAAGATTAGACACTCTTTCAAGTTCTGTCTGTACTTTTTTACCCTCGGATTCAGTTTTTTCTCTTATTTTCTTTATTTCTTCAATTTTTTTCTTTATTCCTTCAACCTCATCGTCTATGTCTGATTGACGTTTATCCAAAAGTTCTTCTTTTTTTATCAGCCTTTCGCCTGTTTTTTTGTAATTTAGTTCTTTTTCCTTTTCTTCATTTTTTAACTCTAGGAGTCGTGCAGATATTTTTTTCTCTGCAGACTCTGTTATTTTTTGCGCCTCCTCTTTTGCCGCGAGCGTCATTTTCTTTACCTCAAGCTCCATCGAGCCTCTTTGTCCCAAAGAAATGATCCATCGCAGAAAATACCCAAAAGCAACGCCACCTAGTGCCGCTATTGCTATAATTATTAATATTTCTAATCTCATGATAAGCGAAGCCTAACTCTCGCTTTGTATATTTTGTAGGTAACTAAGTAGTTATAAACTTAGTTCGTTTTAAAGAGTACGAGGTAACGTGGTCGTTTAGTTCATTGATTATTGATGTTCTATGTATACAGTGGTTTACTGTGGTCATTACGGCTGTTTTTCGTATACCTTCTTTTCATTCAAAGCGGAGTTAGAAAATTAATTGTTTGTTAAAATTCAACATTTTTATAGTATCAAATTATACGTTTTTCGTCCAATTTTACATTAATCATAATGAGTCTTGAAGTGGATAATTTAACTGTGGATAAATTAGTGTCTTTGCGCGCTACTATGGTGTATAATTATAAATTATGGACGAAGAAGTTCAACAAGCAGAAAATAAAAAATCCAAAAAGACTATTATTGTTGCAGTTGTGGTATTCGGAGCGTTGCTTTTTGCAACAGTTCTCTATCTTTTATTAGGGTTTGGTGGTCAAAAAGACGACAAACTTACCCCAGTATCTATTGTAAATGAAGAAAAAGAAGCTATAAAACAAAGAGTCCAAGGAGATAAAGAAATAACACCTCTTACTGATGAAGAAAAAGAAGCTGTAAAACAAAGAGTCCAAGGAGATAAAGAAATAACACCTCTTACTGATGAAGAAAAAGAAGCTGTAAAACAAAGAGTCCAAGGATTATAGAAATAATTACAAATTATAAATATATAAATATGAAAAATAGCTTATTCCAAACATTAAAAATATTACTTACTGCCGTCGTACTTTCACTCGGGATAAGTTATGTATACGCATGGACAGCGCCAACAGGTGCACCACCAACAAATAATACACCTGAGCCACTTAATACAGGCAATTTCTTGCAAACAAAAACTGGTGATCTGTGGATTGATTCCGGATCAGTGAGTAGCCCCGCATTTCTAGGTGTTGTTGGTGGTGGGTCTTTCGGTGGTAACTTGGAAGTGCTTGGTAATTTAACCGTGGGTGGGACTGTTAAAGTTGCTAATACTGGAGATAGTTGTAATTCAAGCACAGAAGGTCAAATAAAATTTGATGGAACGACTTTTTTGGGATGTGTTAACACAGGTGTTTGGGAAGAATTGACTCAAGGACCTTTGTTTTTGACGATTTCTGATTATGTAAATTATGATTTTGCAGATTTGGGCTTAATAGAACCTAGGAGTATTATTCTTACGATTGAGGGAACTGTCTCTAGTTTAGATCCAAGTATTCCAGCATTGAAAGTAGGAGGTCTTCCTACTAATTCAACAGTAACAATTATAAATAACGGTACTATCGTCGGTGCTGCAGGTAGGGGTGGCGCAGGTGGTAGTATAACTGATGGTGGTGATTGGCCTGCCCAAATGACTCCAGGGGGTAATGGAGGAAATGGTGGGGTCGCTATTTATTCTTCTATGCCTACTATAGACATAGATAATAATGGAACTATTATGGGCGGCGGAGGGGGTGCTGGAGGAGGTGGTGCGGCATGGTGTGTAGACCTTGATGAAGATTCTAGTTATACTCGTATATGTGCTGCTGGTGGAGGAGGAGGAGGAGGTGTAATTGCTGGCGGAGGCGGAGCCGCTGGAACTTCCAATCGCTGTGTGTGGATTGCGAATAACGACCCTGGCTTTTCAGGAAATGCTACATCTGGTGGTAGAGGTGGTGTAGGTAGCATCATGATTAATGCTAGCAATACTAATTCTAGTGTACGTGGTGGAGCAGGTGGATCAGGTGGAAACAGGGGTTCAAATGGCAACATTGGAGCAACTGCCAGTGTATCATCTTGTGGTATTAATTCTAGAATTACTTCTCCAGGTGATATGGGATATGCAGGACAATCTATTGTCGGAACATTTCGGAACATTTAAGTGTCAATCTGTAATATTATACTTATATATAATTGGTAATTATATGAAAAAAGATCTCATCCAAATACTAAAAATTCTTCTTGTCTCATTTGCGCTATCTTTTGGTGTAAGTTATGTATATGCATGGACAGCACCAACAGGCGCACCCCCTAGTGGTGGGGGTAGTGTTTCAACGGTATTGAATGTTGGAGAAAATTTACAAACAAAAACAGGAGATCTTTGGTTAGGCTCAGCTGCATTTTTAGGTGTTGTTGGTGGTGGATCTTTCGGTGGCAACTTAGAGGTGCTCAACAGTAATGTCATTGTATCTGGCACTATTGATGTAGCAGACACAGGAGACGTTTGCGATGCAAGCTCTGCAGGCAGGATTAAATACATAGGCTCAGATTTTCTTGGATGTAATGGATATTCTTGGGAGAGTTTAACTACGGGTTAAGTTTGTTGGAAAAATGAAAAATAGTGAAAATAGGGTCAGGACCCTTTGTTTTCTAAATGCATGAGTGTGGTATAGAAATGTAAGGATAGCAACAAACAAAACAAGAGCAGGCGTAGCCTGCTCTTGTTTTGTTTGTATGCTTGTTTCACTTTTAATCTATCGTCTTCCGTTTTTTGGTTTATATACTTCATCTACTAATCCGTATTTCTTTGCTTCATCCGCAGACATGTAGTAGTCACGGTCGGAGTCTTTTTCCACTTGCGCAATTGGCTTGCCTGTATTTTTTGCAAGTATTTTATTTAAGTTCTCTTTTACTTTAAGTATGTGCTTTGCGGTAATGGCAATATCAGATGCCTGACCCTCAGCACCTCCCATTACTTGGTGTATCATCACTTCAGAATTTGGCAAAACAAAACGTTTTCCTTTTGCCCCAGAAGAGAGGAGAACTGCTCCTGCTGAAGCAGCAAGCCCAGTACATATAGTAGAAACATCAGGTTTGATGTGATTCATTGTGTCGTACATCGCCATCGCCGAGGTAACAGAACCTCCAGGAGAGTTTATATAGAGTCTGATGTCTTTCTTCGGATCTTCTGATTCCAAGAAAAGCAATTGGGCGATGATATTGTTTGCCATGTGGTCGTCTATTTGCCCACCTAAGAAAATTATCCTTTCTTTGAGGAGGCGAGAGTAAATATCGTACGCACGTTCGCCAAA
>VAPK010063124.1_pt1 | contig 14919 bp, 6 predicted proteins | sample 3395031 | NCBI WGS metagenome assembly VAPK01 (sample SAMN08290443, study PRJNA428436) | hydrothermal vent metagenome | isolation source: Deep-sea hydrothermal vent chimney 1 | place: Pacific Ocean: Juan De Fuca Ridge
CATGTGATGTGTGCGGCTTGGAGCTGGGGCGCATACATGGGCGACGAAGCACTTACCAAAGGCATTCGCGTTAAGACATCTTCCTTTACCCGCCATCATGTCAATATTACGATGTGCAAGGCCAAAGCAAATGGCAACTATATGAATAGCATTTTGGCGCACCAAGAAGCTGCGCAAGATGGCTATGAAGAAGCTTTACTGCTTGATGTTGACGGTTTTGTCGCTGAAGGTTCAGGCGAAAATGTTTTTATCATTCGCAACGGTAAGCTTTACACACCTGACCTTACTAGTGCCTTAGAAGGCATTACACGCGACACTATCGTTCAACTTGCTGCTGAGTTCGGTATAGAAGTCATCGAGAAACGCATCACGCGTGATGAAGTTTATACGGCGGATGAGGCTTTCTTTACTGGTACAGCCGCTGAAGTGACACCGATTAGAGAGCTAGACAACCGAGCAATAGGAACAGGCGTAAGAGGCCCTATTACGGAGAAACTACAAAGTATGTATTTCGATATAGTTAAAGGCAAGTCAGCCAAACATGCACATTGGTTAACACTCATTTAATTAATACACCTCATTATAAATACTGAGTCCAACATGTCTGACGTTAAAGAATTTGAAGTGTCTGCTAGTGATTTACCATTGCACTGCCCAACTAAAGCAGTGGCACTTTGGGCATCGCACCCACGTGTGTTTTTAGACGTTGCCAAAACTGGGCATGTTGAATGCCCATACTGTGGCACTAAGTATAAGCTTAAAGCGGGCGAAGTGGTTTCTCACCACTAAGCTTGCAGGCTTTTCCAATTTAAACAACTTTAAACAACAGCTATTTACGTGGACTCGACTAACCAATCAGACGAAACATATGCTTTACTTAAAGCAGGAAAATTACAAGGTTGTTCACAGCTTAAGCTTTCTTGCGGATTAACGCATTTTCCTGAAGAGATTTATGATTTAGCAAACACCTTAGAAATACTAGATCTCACCGGTAATGCACTATCATCACTGCCAGATGATTTTAATCGGCTTCACAAACTGCGCATTTTATTTTGCTCATTTAACCAATTCACGACACTGCCTGAAGTATTGGGGCAGTGCCAAAGCTTAAGCATGATTGGCTTTAAAGCCAATCAAATAAATCATATCTCTGAACACGCCATCCCAACAAAGAACCTACGCTGGTTTATCGTAACAGACAACGCACTAGAACAACTGCCTGACTCTCTAGGACAATGTAAGAAAATGCAGAAGCTGATGCTAGCAGGCAACAAGCTAACAACACTGCCTGAATCAATGGCAAATTGTCAGGCCTTAGAGCTGCTCAGAATCTCTGCTAACCAACTACAAACTTTACCAAGCTGGTTATTTAGCCTACCTAAGCTGACATGGCTAGCATATGCAGGCAATCCATTTTCCAATGAGATTGAACAAGCTCAGATGCAACAATATCAAACGCTTGAAATTGATTGGTCACAACTGATCATAGGCAAGGTGTTAGGACAAGGTGCTTCTGGTGTTACCTATCAAGCAGAATGGCAACACAATGGGACTCTTCAATCAGAAACAAATGAAGCAGTCGCCGTTAAATTATTCAAAAGCGGATTAACCAGTGATGGCTTACCCAGTTGTGAAATGCATGCCAATGTCATGGCAGGCTCTCATGAAAACTTAGTGGGAGTAAAAGGTATTATCATCAACCACCCACAAAGTGTGCAAGGCCAAGATGTACAAGGCTTAGTCATGCCACTATTAAATGCAGATTTAACTGTTTTGGCAGGCCCACCTAGTTTTGAGACCTGTAGTCGAGATGTTTATCCGCCAGAATCCACACTCAGCAAGGCCCAAGCAAACCATATCGCCCAAGGTGTTGCAAAAGCCATGCGCCATTTACACACCAACGGTTTAATGCATGGCGACTTATACGCACATAATATTTTATGGAGTGACGAGCAAGTCGTACTGAGTGACTTAGGTGGCGCCTCATTTTTGCCTGTACAAGATAAAGCCCTAACGCAGTCTTTGATTCAGTTGGATGTATGTGCTTATCAAGTGTTGGTTGAAGAGTTGGTGGGGAGTGAATTAAGCTTACGCCCTTGACATACGCATCAACTAAAATTTACTAATTAAGTTAACAAACCATCCTTTTGAGCGATACGACAGGTCCGTTAAATCATCTGAAAAGTCAGTAAAGTTATAACCAGCACCAACTTTAACATTATCATTAACATGACGATATACACCCACCAAAGCCCCGCCCAATGTATCTTCAGCTACCTTCACATCAAGCCATCGACCTTCAATAATTGCATCCCAATCATGTACAAAATGCCAATCTGCTCTTACTACGTATAGATGTGCATCTGAACTTTCCCAATCCCCTTCATTTCTAATCAATCTTATTTCACCACGTCGGAAACCGTATTTACCACCTACCGATAGCCAAGGCTTAATATCGTAAATTGCATCTACAGATAAAATATGGCTACGTTGCTCAAAACTATCTGCATTACCTGCTGGTGTTAATGCAGAAACTCCGTTTGCAAAAACCGCTCCAGGTGAAGGTAAATTCGCAAAATATGTGTATTTAAATAATGCGTTTAATTTGTCATTATCCACAGGACGGTAAGCGTAACCTAATATCCCTTCAGCAAAGTCTGCATCAAATGCACTGCCTTGATTGCTCTCAGATATTGAAAAGTTAAGCTTTCCTAAAATGCGCCAGTCAGGATCCACCTGATAGCCTAAAGAGTTACGTACTAACCACGTTGTCCTACTGCCAACCAAATTACCATCTTCTTTACGCCATTCTAAATTACCCGCATATTTAATCTTTTCGTAGGATCGACCAATACTAAAACTTAACGCTTTACGATCAAAATCTCCAGCTAATGGGTCCGACAACTGTCCTACCTCACCCTTCATGCCGTAGTTCCAACCATCTTCTGCCGCCAAATCTAAACCAAAGGCATGCATTAAGCCTGATGGGCCGTCTCCATGCAGATACCGCTCTTCTCCATACACAGACAAGCTATCCGAATACCGCAACTTACTACCTGCAACCATTGTCCCTTGGCGGCCACGATACAAAGTATCGGTGCGATCAGTATCAAGTGCATAATTAAGATACATCTGACTTCGGTCATTAATGCGCCAATCACCGCCTAATTTTCCACCAAATCCAGTATTTCCTGATGAAACTTCTGCCAATGTTGTTAATCTATCTGTTACACGCCATTTTCCGCCTATACCAACGCGGTCATTATCACGCCGATTGCCTGAGTTGTTAATTGTGTTCTGCAAAAACCCATAAGCGCTCCAATCTGGATTTTCTGATTCAGGTAACGGCGAATAATCCACTTGCAACGCCAAGTCTGCACGTTCCCCATCTTCAGAAAGTGTAGGACTGGCATTAGCTATTGTCGTATCTAAATCATCTAACCTAATACCAACACTACCTGCCCACTTTTGAGTAAATTGATGTTTCACAGAAGCAGAAACTGCTTTACTGTCTTGACTATCCGCTTGCTTTACATCTACTTTTGCTTGCAAGCTTGTCGTGTCAGTCAAATTAACATCTACTGCAAAACCTGATTGTTTTATTTCTTCAGAAGTGATTTGGTTGGGTGAAGAGAACCCGCGATCGCGATCCAACCAGTAACCACTGATCTTGCCTTCTTTTGAGGACATCTCAGACAAATCCACACCAAACTCTATACGGTGTGCATTCGCCGCTCTATCCACGACAGGTGATATACCATTAAATTCGAAACCGCCAGTTGCTGAAGATTGCAATGTCGTACCCAAGCCATCTGAACGCGCGGTTTCTGCTTTTAAATAGATTCCTGGTGAATAGCGATAGGTTGCATCCAACCCAAAAATTTCTTGCCGAGATGCTTTGTCACCTTGGCGATATCCTGTCACACCTAACTGCACGCTATCATTGACCCAGTGCGATATGCGTCCACCAACAGTTAAGTTGTCGATTTCGGTAATACTAGGTGCGTATTCATAAGTCGCGACTAAATAAACAGCATGTCCTGAAAGCGAACCTGCACGTACTAATTGGCTATCATCTGCAGTAGAGGGTAAAGGCGCGCGCAATAAAATACGGCCTTGAATTGGGTCAAAATCATAATCTTGCCCAACACTCAACTCAGTCACTTTTAACACAATATCCGAATCCCGGTCTCTCACTTCAACCCAGATATGCTCTGAACCACGAGTCACATCTTGGTTTCTTACATAGTAAAGTGAACCACCTGTTCCACGGAATTGTTCGCGGGCGCCTAGCGTACCAGGGTCACCTACAAATAAATCTGTCTCCGTTCTCTTCTGCCCAAAAGCAGTTGCATCTTCACTACGAAGCTTCAAATTGCCGCCATACATGCCTCGGCTAAATTGCACCAAATCATTTCCCGGCAATTTTGTTTGAAAATTACCCCACATCACATGTGACTCGCCACGTGCTAACTTAATGTAAAACTTACCACGTGTTGGCGCGTCATCTACAGTCGTAGAGTCATCGCCATAAACAGGATAATAGCGATCAGGGTCTAACCTACGCAATAAATAACGTGGGTCTTTATCTTCAAAATTTGAGAATAAATGTTTAATCGGTTGTTCTTGCGTGTCGGCAGAAGCCGTTAACAACCAATCACCTTTAATTTTACCTTTTAAATAAAAAGCTAAGCGACCATCTACATAAGCTTCATTATCAAAATGTTGATCATCGCCAGTGACTAATTTTGCTGGGCCAGAAGTTGAGTTACGGCCTGCTGTCAAATCTGCTAAAGCAATGTAAAACCAATCTTGATCCGGGATATACAAATTACGATTAAACGTTAATGTTTGTTGACCGTTTTCATCTAACACAACAACATCAACAACATGATTTCCTGCTGGTAATATTTGCCTTGCTGCAAATTTCCCATCTTTATCTACAGGCACTTCTTGACCTAAAAACCTTACACGTTGTCCAGGTTGTAAATGCTCACCATTAACGGTTACTGCGCCACCATTTAGCTTGATGTTATGTAGCGCTAAGCGATTTTCACCATAACCGATAAGATCCTCTTCAGCGCCTGGCTTTTCATCGCCAATTGGATGTGCACGTTCTGATATCTGCAGCTCTTGAGGTAATGTTTCATCAAACTTCCCCACCTTATCATAAGCGCGCAACACATATCGCACACTGCTAGAGGCTTTCGCGTCAGGTATCCAAGTAGCATGGCCATCCTTGCCAACAGCTACTGTCGCAATTGGTGTCGCTTGTGTTGAGTCGTCATAAGAAAATATGCGTACCTCACTACGTACTATCCAATATTGATAATTGCTATAGGCAGTAAATTTAACAGGTGCATTTCTAACAGCCCCATTTGGAAATGCCGTTAAATTTAGCCAAGGTGTTTCTTCTAAATTATCGTAACGAACTTGTATATCAGCTTTATCTAATGAAACATCCGTACAACGTTGCACATCTGGGTCTATTGTCCCTACATCTGACAAAGGCACACCATCAACACTAATACGGAAAGCTTGATTGCTGGCACGCTTACGCGTTTTAAGCACTTCATCACAAGAACGCAATAATGTATTTTTTATCGGCTCTTTGATTGCAATCTTTTCTATCACTTCTTCTGGAAACACATAATTAACTTGAATTTCAATACGGCGGTTTTTTGCCATATTACTCAAACCACTATTAGTAGCAAGTGGCGATTCAGCACCTTCGGAGTTAACTGATATATCGTTTAGTGAAATACCAAGCGAATCTGAAAGATACTTTGCGGCGCTCTTCGCACGTGCCAGACCCAAACCCTTATTATTAATATATTTTTTCTTTGCATTAACTGAAAGCTTTTGATTGTCAGTATGTCCAATCACCTTAACGTGCAGCTGCTCTTTATCCCTAAGCTTCATTACAATCGCATCTAACTGGCTTTTTATACGCGTCGTTAACTCTGCATGACCAGAAACAAATAATGGCATCGTGCTTTGTTCAGAAAATGCTTTATTAACAATTTTCTTCTGTTCTTTATAGCTTACTTCTGTAGTAGCTTCTACTGTGCTTGGTGCATCCGACAAAACAAAAGTCTCTGTACCCAGCGCTCGCTCTTTATTTGTTTGTGACACGAAGCTAGACCCAAGGCTATCCCCATTATCAATTCGCTTGCCATGCACGATATTGCAATCGTCCTCATCATTTGAGCAAGGCTTACAAGCCGTTTGATTTACCTGACAATACTCCCCTTCCTTGGCATGACTAGCCATGCTGATAGTGGCAATCAACAAACTTTTAAACAATAGTGCAATCATCTTCTTATTCATTTTGCACTCCCTTTCTTCATAGGGGCTCTATTGAAGATTTCCTCTTCAAATTGAATTGCATAACAACATCCTTGTTTCTCCCATATTTTTTCTATTATTTTTCGTACCGTTTTCATGCGCTCTTTAATTAATTTTTTGTCTTCATCTGATCCTTGATAGGCCAAACGCACAATAGACGGTGCAACACGTAGTGTTTTTGGTAAGAGCCTTATAGCTTGAGTCAACGCCTCTTTCGGATCTGCTTGATTAGAAACAAAAGCTGCATCTGTTAGCTCGAGACGTACTACACGATGAATAGCCACACCAAAATTAAGCTTGGTAAGCTTACCGCGTGTAAGTCGTACTGAACGTGGGTTCTCAGTTGTTAAGCGATAACCACTTGGCAGTGAACGTTCATCCAATTTCATAATAAAATTACTACCATGCAAACTAGATGGCACCATGGCGCAGGTCACATGGAACCGTCCTTCATCGTCAGCCGTCACTAGCAGCCCATTCACAGTAACCACTCGCACATTTGGGACACCTGGCTCGCCCTTGTCCTGATAGCCATTGGCATTTTTATCGTCAAACACTTTTCCAATTAGATCAGAGCAGTCAAATGTAGGATCAGGTACCACACGCACAGTGGCAGTCGCGGTATTAGACACACGTGTTCCAGCAAGGCTATTGAGTGCAAAAGCAGTATTAACATACTCACCTTCACTAACACCTGCACCTACTACTAACAAAATACGTATTTCATGAACCTGGCCAGCAGCAAAGTTCAAATTAGCCCACGTCAAACTTCGCCCATTTATGATCGGCTCTAATGACACACCATCTAATATCGCTGTCCCAGTCTTATATTTAAACCCTGGTGGTATTTGGTCAGCTATATTGATATTGCTTAATGCTACAGCCAATGTATTAGTTGCTGTTATGGTATAAGGCACTAAGTCACCACGACTTACATTCACAAGCGGCGTTGTCTTGGTTATTGTAAGCGCACCGCCCAAAATAGGATCTAGTGGAATATGGTTATTCACGACCCCAGCAGTAACACCTGGCGCCAAATTAAAATCAAAATAATAAACGGTTGGCTGAGCACCGGTTGGCGGTCCGGGCTGTGCTTGAATGGGATCTACACCCCCTGGGCCACCAGCCGGCGCGTACGGCCCCGCCGTCGGTGGAATTATAGTAGAGGCAGGGGGCAAATAACCGCCAGGCTGCACAACCTGTAACGTATATGTAGCAGCACCTGGGCAGCCTGCTGGTGTAGGGTTAAACAATAAATATTGATAAAAACCATTCACACCCGTCGTTTGCGTATTAATACCGCCTACGATACAGAAATCTGGCACTAGAACACCGCCGCTTAGCAAGGTCACCACAGCACCTGATACGGGGGCGCGTGTTACAGCATCATAAACAACACCTGAAGGATCCAGCGGTAGATCTTGATTCAGCGTATTGACGCCTGGCGCCAACGCTATGCTATTAATCACACCATTGTCTACCGTACCGTTACGAGCCGGTGTTGGGTCTTGAGAGACAGGTGTACCATATACTCGACCATTTGTTGGGTCACGGAATTGAACCGTATAAAAAGTAACAGGCGTAGCTGGTGTTGATGGGAACAAACCTGTAACGCTATAGGTACCATCAGCCGCACTCACTGCCGAGCCTACTATCTGCCCAGCAGCATTCAGCACTTCCACAATAAAACCAACTGCCAACGGTGACGCAGGGCCGTCATTATCAACACGGTCATGGTTGCTATCTAACCAAACTTTACCTGACACTGAAGAAAGTACACCAGCGGCAAAGCTAACTGGAGTAGGATCATTTTCACCAGCTTCATTTGCATTGCCATCACCATCTGTATCGGGCACTACGCCATCATCAGAGAAGTCAGTAGCAATCACAGTGCCTCCTGGGCTTTGCGCTGTTGTTGCTATAGCTTGGTTATTTTGTGTTGCCGCTGGTAGCGGATTTGTCCCAAAATCCACTTCTGTTACAAAGGTAATTGTGCAACGTTCACCAGCTTGTAAGTTTTGATTTCCTGTTAACAAGTTTTGTTGCGTTGTACCATTAAACACTGGCGCAGCAACCGTTAATACCGTACCTGTACAGGCTGAAATAGTAGCAGGCGTGCTAATCGTAATAGACTGTGCAGTAGGGAATGTCGCAGTGAGATTGTCCACTACTTGCACATTAGTCGCCGTTGTTACGGCAGCAGGGTTCTCTACAATAAGGCTATACGGCACTTGGAAACTTCTAACCCCTGTTTGTACGATACCACCCGAAACGACTTTAGCAACCCCGATTGATTGTCCAGATAAATTCACTATTGTAGGTGAATTATCATCTGTTGGATCTCCATTTCCATTTGCATCTGGCGTAGCGCCATCTACACTATCATCAGTAACAACATTGCCTAAAGGCGATGTACCTGTTGCCACTGCCGTATTATTAAATGGCCCAGCTGTTGTTGGGAAAAATCGTACTGTAAATTGAATTTGTGCTGTTGATGCTGCACCTGTGCCAAAGTTAGGCAATGCACTGGTAGCTGGCGTTAATAACCCAGTATTTGCACCACTACCTGTAAACCCACCAGCAGTAAGTACAGCCCCATTACTTTGCGCAGCAATGGTAGGACCGCTACTAATCGTATATTGCCCTGCTGCTGGCGCACCCGCCACATAAGTACCAAACTTACCAGATGCATTAGTGCCCGTTAAGTCATCTGTCACTTGCACATTATCTAATGGTGTTCCGCCGGAATTAGTGACGACTATCGTAAATGGCACATCATAAGTACCGTCTAAATTATTAATGGTTGGGCCTGCGGATTTAGCCACACCAATCAGAGGTGTTGCAAGTTCCCCAAATAAGTATCCTGTTGCTGCTGTATTGCTTGGCAACACAATCCCACTAATAATGTCGGTTCCTGCTGCTCCTGCTGTGCCCGCTACGCTACCTGCTGCCTCTTGACCATCAGCAAAACCTGTGGGCTGTGCCACCTCAATAATGGTATAGCCTGTTGCATTACTAGGTGGCAAGTTGTCGAATAGATACTGCCCGTTTGCACCGGTCGTCGCATTCACAAGCACTGGGTTACCATATAGATCAGTGCCTGTTAAGCGCATTTGCACACCAGAAATACCTGTCTCACTTGCCCCCGATTGCGCGCCATCGTCATTCTGGTCGCGATAAACAACACCTGCAATACTAGATTTAATGTTATTAACATTACCGCCATTAGTATCATTACCTGGCACTGGGTCTAGCTCATTACCTTGCGTGCTGATAGTGGCATTATTGGTAAAACTAGCAGCAAAGCTGGTCACGCGCACCGGCACTGTAATCGTCGCCGTTGCAGCATTATTGAACGCGCCAAAATCACAAGTAAAACTCGTCGCCCCTGCAGCGCCTGTACAGTTACCTGTCCCCACAGGTGAAGTTTTGCTATAGGTGGGCGTGCCAGTAAGCTCCATATTGGCTGGCAGGTTGTCAGTTAATCTTGGGTCAATAGAATCTCCGGGGCCGTTATTCGTGACCACAATTGTCCAGTTAAATGGCTCATTAACATTAACAGGATCCGCGCTAGCCGTTTTGCTTGTTACCTCTAAATCGGTTCGCACACGTACAGTTGTGGTTTCTGATGCTGTGTTATTACCTACATTTGACTCCGCCTCGTTAGTCGTTACTGTCACAGAATCAGCAAAGACATCCCCATTTGCTGCGGGTGCATTTTCTGCACGAAAATATAATATGCGCTCGTAAGTAGCGCCGCTTTCGATACCCGTTGGCACAGTGCATGCAAAAACACCCGTGCCAGTAAAAGGACTCGCAGTGCCTGAACAGATACCTGCTGCGGGAGCACCTAATGCAGCTGTATCTCCCAAAAAGCTCAGGTTTTTACCTGCTGGCGTTGTTATCGTATCGATAAACACGACATTAGAAGCGAATGAAGGCCCACTATTTGTCACCCTAATGCGATAAGCAAAAACATTATTAGCTGGCACGCCAGGATCAAAACCCAAAGGATCAGGACCAAACGGCGCTAAATCCGTCTTATTAATAATCATGTCTAACTGTGCAGGGGTTATTGTTAAACTGGCCGAAACACTATTATTTGTATTAACCGTACTTGGCGGACCATCACTTTCTTGTGTCGTTGTTGTTACAGTCGCCGTGTTTGCTAACGTTCTAGGTGCGGGTGGTGCCGCCATGAAATTGGGGCGGATAACTAACGTCACTGTCTGCTCTTCCAATGGAACCATATTACCGATATTGCAGGTGAGCGTAGGTATAGCGCCACTATAACTGGTCCCAGCTACTAAGCCAGCACAAGCACCTTTTGATGGCAATATCGAAATAACCGTAAAGCCAGTATCTCCAGCGGCAGGATTAAAGGTATCCGCCATGATGACATTTTGTGCAATAGAGGGCCCATTATTTCTAAATGTCATCACATAGGCGCTTTCCACCCCTGCTAATACTGTAGACGGCGTTGCCGTTTTGGACAGCATTTCCACATCTACGACAGCGTTAACTGTGCTTGCTATTGATGCACTATTATTGCCAGAAACTGGATCACCAATACTGGTAGATGTAATGTTAGCTATGTTAGTAAAGTTACCGTCTAGCACAGGTCTCGCTACTGTAATATCGATTACAGCTGTCTCACCATTTTGCAGCTGCGCGTAATTACAGGTTACATCAGCACCTACATTAGCGCATGTGCCAGCAGGTGAGCCTAAGCTACCAGCCCCTACTGAGAAGCTTATACCTGAACCGCCAGCGAGTGATGTATACATTGGAATAGTGTCAGTCACCCTAACATTGGTTGAAGTATCTGGCCCCAAGTTACCTATCGTTAAACGATAAGTGAGACTATTATCTGTGTTAAGTAAAGTAATGTCTGCAGGGTTTGGGATTGCCTTAGCAATGTTCAAGTCTGCAATTTGTCCTGTAGATGCGCTACTGCTATTCTGGCAATCATTTGCTGTGTTCACATCCCCTTCTGGGTGAGTACTACCGCCTATTGCGCTAGAGCCCGTACAAGCAGTATTCGTTAAAGCCCCTGTTGTAGTGGCTGTTGTGGTAATTCTCAGTTCTGGCGCATTAGCATTAACACCAATATTTCCACTAAAAGCACAGGTAACAATACCGCCAGCCTCTGCACACGCCCAGCCAGCACCTGTAAACCCTACAAATGCCTCACCAACAGCCAAACTATCTGTGACGCGTACGGGAGAACTGGCGGCTAACGGCCCACCATTGCTCACATTGATTCGGCTAACCATATTGCTACCTTGTGCGACCGGATTCGGCGTTTTATTTTTAGTTAAAGATAAATCTGCTTGTAGTGGCGTAATATTAAAATTGACTGTACTGGTATCATTGCCGCTATTCCCATCAGGCGTTGCACTACCTATATTAGCGGTATTACTTGAAGCAATACCTGCAGGCGGTACAACAGCGGGCGCCGTTGCATTAATTGTAATTGCGCCGCCGGCTCCAGCAGCATACGTTGCACGGTTACAAGTGACTGTTTGTCCGCTTACGCCACATGTCCAGCCTGCGCCAGACGCGCTGATGCCTGTAAATCCTGCTGGTAGAGTATCAGTAACGACTACCGTATTGGCAGCTGAAGGTCCATTATTGTTAGCATTGATTGTGAAAACCGTTGCCTGACCTGATATAACAGGGCTAGGGTTAACGCTCTTACTAACACTCAAGTCTGAGCCAATATTGACAGCTGTCGTGTTAAGTACCGTATTGTTATTAGGTAATCCGTCTGGCGTTATAGGGCTACTAATCGTGGCAGAATTAGTAATATTGCCACTACCAACATTAACGCGCCCTTGTATCACCAGTTGCGGCAATGTGCCAACAGCCTGTGTATCTGAACGATCACAAGTGACTACCTGCCCAGCGGCGGAACAATTCCATCCAGCACCTGCAGCAGAAATAAAATCAACCCCCGGTGGCAACGTATTAACAATCCGCGCATTATCAACGCCATTTGGGCCAATATTTTCTGGGAAAAGTGTATAAGTAATCACATCAGAACCATTCACCGGGTCTGGTGAATCCACTACGGTTAACTGTAAATCCGCACCATTAGATATCGTTGTTTGCTCTGCAAGCGTATTATTGCCTGCGTTGACATCTGAAGACGTACTTGTAACAGTAGCAGTAGTTGTCGGACTTGCGCCGCCGCCAGCTATGGCACGCATTACTATTGCTACGGTTACAGCAGAGCCACCCCCACCTGTCCCAACCACATTACCAAGCGCACATGAAACATTTGGAGAAGTAAAATTACAGGTACCTGTACTCGGAACCGCAGAAACAAATTGCATTCCAGCAGGGACGTTTGCAGTGACATTGACATTGGTTGCCACATCCAGTGCGCCATTATCAACCACCAAATTGTAGGTCACTGTTTCCGTCGCTGCGACTGGATCTGGCGTATCAGAGTAACTTGTAATGAGAACATCGGCTGCAAACGTTTGCGCGCTTACAGCCATCAAACTCACAGCCATCAACAGCTGCATAAATGTTATTCGCACCAAACTCGTAATTTTTCCCATTCCCAGTCTTTCTGTTTGTTTTTATTTAAATGCCACTCTGTTTTTATGGCGCATTTTTTAGATTTACAATTTAGCTGGAATATTAACCTAATTATGAAGAATATACCAAATGTTACAAATGACATTTAAACAAAATTTACAATTTTTTATTATTGCTCCCATAGAGATTTATGGTATTAGCACTTAAATTTATCTAAAGATTTAACATTAACAGCGCACCCTAATAAATCTTCTATCACCTGTTTTGCATTCAAAGATTCACTATTTGTCCAAACAGTTAGCCCTGAAACAAGGCCATCAAGCACCAAAAGATTTTTTTCTATTAATTTTTCCTTTAACTGCATTGCAACAGCAGCACCTGTATCAATAATAGTAATTTTCTTGTCTGCAAGGTGCTCTATCAAAGAGCGCACAAAATGATAATGTGTACAGCCAAGGACGATGGTATCTACTCCGCCTTCCAATAATGGATGTAGGTAAGTATTAATGAGTGTACGTGTTGCTTCTTCTTCAAGCTCACCACGTTCAATACACTCCACTAAGCCCTCACAGCCTTGGGATAAAACAGTTACATCATGTCCATAATTGTCTAAAAGTGCAGCAAACTGTGCACTCTTTAATGTGCCTACTGTTGCCAACACACCAATAACACCATTCTTGCTAGCTAAAACGGCTGGCTTAACTGCAGGTTCCATGCCGATAATAGGCAAATCATACCGTGCACGCATTTTGGTAATAGCCGCTGCAGTAGCCGTATTACAAGCAACCACTAGCGCTTTAACACCTTGTTCAATTAAGAAGTCTGCGATTAGAAAACAACGCTCAGTAATTTCTGCAGGTGATTTATTGCCATACGGTGTATATTGGCTGTCTGCTACATATAGAAGGTTTTCATGCGGCAACAAGGTATTGATTTGCTTTAGGATAGAAATACCGCCTACGCCTGAATCAAAAACGCCAATCGCTTTACTATTTAATGTGGGTGTAGACATCGTAACCATATATCAAGATCATATACTTAAAATCATACATCAAGACTGTACATCAAGATCATGTTGAATGATTTATAATGTCTGCACACTATATAGGGTATTAAATGGGAAATAGGTTAAGCAAAATTTACACACGTACTGGTGATAGCGGTACAACTGGCTTGGGTGATGGCACGCGCGTCGCTAAAGATAGCTTGCGTGTACTAGCCATGGGCGATGTAGATGAACTTAATTCAATTATTGGCTTAATACTTGTAGAATCCGTTTCAGATAAAATTCGCGCCACCCTGACAGAAATACAGCACGATTTATTTAACATAGGTGGTGAATTATGTATGCCAAATTATGAAATAGTGACTGCAACACGCGTTACAGCACTTGAAAATATTTTGGATGAACTGAACGTGACCTTAGCGCCATTGAAAGAATTTATCCTACCTGGTGGTTGCCGCGCTGCCGCTTATTGCCATTTAGCCCGTACCGTATGTCGACGTGCTGAACGCCAGATGCATACGCTCAATGCGGATGAGCCAGTTTCTGGCCTCTCATTACAATACATCAACCGCCTTTCAGACTTGCTATTCGTCATGTGTCGCATACTCAATAAAGAAGCTGGCGTAGCTGATGTGCTTTGGAATAAGGCAAAATGATTAAAAAACTTCTACGCAATGTATTAAAGAACGGTGTTTTTAAAAAACGCAGGGCAACACATAAAAATAAAACTAACACTGCAAAAATAATTACAGCAAAAAAACATAAAATAAACAAAAGTTTAATTAGCAGTGCAGCACTAAAAACGTGCGATGGCCTACAGAAAGCTGGATTTGATGCCTATATTGTGGGTGGTGCAGTAAGGGATTTATTATTAAAGGCTAGGCCGAAAGATTTTGATATTGCCACCAATGCCAGGCCTGAAGAGGTCTATAAAATATTTCGTCGTTCACGCATTATTGGCAGGCGTTTCCGCTTAGTGCATGTGTTATGGGGCAGAGAAACCATTGAAGTTTCTA
>VAPK010008887.1_pt1 | contig 14917 bp, 14 predicted proteins | sample 3395031 | NCBI WGS metagenome assembly VAPK01 (sample SAMN08290443, study PRJNA428436) | hydrothermal vent metagenome | isolation source: Deep-sea hydrothermal vent chimney 1 | place: Pacific Ocean: Juan De Fuca Ridge
AAATCGAGCGCGTTAAGCGATTGATTTTGTGAGAAAAACAAAAATCATATTTTTTGTTTTTCGTGCTCTGATAATTCATGGATGAATTATTCAGAGCTTATATTAAAGTGTAAAACTGTGTCCGGCAGACAGAGGATGTATCGATTGTGTTGTGATTGCCTTTTGACACTCATTAAAAATTTGCCCTTCAGCACCTGGTTTATTATGGCTAATATAAATAGCTGGCTGATGTTTTAACTTGGCTACATCTGGCCCCAATAATTCAGCACAATAATGTCCAGACAAATGACATAAAGTGACATCTTTATTAGTAAATGCTGACTCAACGATGAGTAAATCTAATTTATCATGCTTATTTAAAGCCGCCCAAAAGGTATCATTCGTTGTGGTATCTCCGCTAAAAGCAAAAGCACCGGTCTCTGACTCAACCCGATAACCCACACCTGGAACGATATGATTAACTTCTATCATTTCAATTTTTCGATTATTTAATTCTACAATTTCACCCGGTTGCATAACCTGGTATCGCATCACAGGATTATCCGAATTAGGCAAATGAGAAAAATCAGGCCAGATGACGTTATTGAAGATATGTGTTTTTAAAGCATCAATCGTTGCGGCAAGCCCATGAATAATAATTGGATCTTTAATGGTATCAAATAACGTATCAACCAAAAACGGAATACTGGTAATGTGATCCAGGTGGGAGTGGGTTAGAAAAATATGGCGAATGGAAGCCATTGCCTGCAAGTTCAAGTCACCAAGACCCGTTCCCGCATCAATTAAAACATCATCATCTATCAGTAATGTTGTTGTTCGAAGTTGACCACCAACACCACCGCTACAACCCAAAACTTTCAAATCCATTAAACCACTACTTCCCCTGATTATTCCAAAATACTACAGCAAGACTAAACAAAACTATCTCTTACCCGGCCCAGTATTTTCTGTGAGTTATTTTGCCATATTTAAGTAAAGCAAAATGCTACTCGGGTCACAAGTCATTTACACACAGTTAGACAATATTACCACCCTATTGACGATCTTAACGCAAAATTAACGCTTGATACACCGATGTTCTGTAAGTAAATAATTCCTTGCTTCAAATACAGTATATTATTTACGAACGTCTTCTCAGTTGCTCTGCCATATGCGATCATTAAGCCTAATAGAGAATATAAAATATGACGACAATAAATCTCACTATATCAATTTTATTTTATGCTGCAGCAATAGGCTTATTGCTTAAGCAATGGTTAGCTGTAAAAAAAGGGCCAGATAAATACCCATTATATGTTGCAGCCGTTGCGATTATTTTCCATGCGTTAGCTTTGCATAGCATTATTTTCACTACACAAGGTATTGATATAGGTTTCTTTAGCTCTCTCACCTTTACTGCCTGGCTAATGGCCACATTATTAGTTATTGCCAGTTTTTCTTTACCCATTGGTTGCCTGGGTTTACTGGTTTATCCTTTTGCCTTAATTACTCTCATACTTCGTGCAATCAGTGATCAACATCATCTACTAACCGATTTACTCGCACCTGGTTTGCAAACACATATTTTATTTTCACTGCTTGCTTATAGCTTGCTTAGTATTGCTGTAGCCCAGGCATTACTGTTATATGTACAAGATAAATATTTACACAACAAACATCCCTCTGGCTTTTTACATAGTTTGCCATCTCTGGAAAGCATGGAAATACTATTATTCCGTATCATCGCATTAGGCGTGATCGCCTTGAGTATCTCATTGCTCAGTGGCTTCTATTATCTTGATAATATGTTTGCGCAACACCTGGTACACAAGACCATTCTATCCCTGATTGCATGGACCATATTTGTAGTATTGCTTTGGGGACATTACAAATTTGGCTGGCGTGGAAAAATTGCCATTAAATGGAGTATGAGTGGCTTTACACTCCTTATGCTTGCCTACTTTGGTAGTAAATTTGTCATTGAACTGGTATTGCACCTGTAGATTCGGTATTAATATACCTCAGACTAGCAGACTCTATGCCAGTTATTCTTATAGAATCACTTGACACTTTGCCTCGTTATACATTTAATTAGACTATTGTAATTACAGAAGGTTATTCCCTCTTTGGACGACATTCCCATTAGTATGCTTTTCAGCATACTCATATTCCTGATACTTGTTTCTGGTTTTTTCTCTGGTTCCGAAACAGGCTTAATGAGCCTTAATCGTTACCGTTTACGCCACCTTGTGGACAAGAAAAACAAAGGTGCCTTGCGTGCTTTTCGCTTACTAAAGAAGCCAGAAAAGCTAATTGGCCTGATTTTATTAGGCAATAACTTTGTCAATATTCTGGCTTCCGCTATTGCGACTATTATTGGCATTCGACTATTTGGTGAGGCCGGTATCCTTTTTGCCACAATTGTTCTTACTGTTGTTATTCTCATTTTTTCCGAAGTAACCCCAAAAACACTGGCTGCAATGCATCCTGAAAAATTTGCCTTACCAGCAACGCTTATTTTAGAACCCTTATTACGATTACTTTACCCACTAGTATGGTTCATTAACCTCTCATCCAAAGTTATTTTTAAAATATTTGGTATTCAAGCAACAGCAAGTAGCGATAAATTAAGCAGCGAAGAACTGCGTATTGTTGTTAATGAAGCCGCTACAATGATTCCTCAGGGTCATCAAAAAATGCTGCTGAGTATCCTGGATCTTGAGAAAGTCACCATTGATGACATTATGGTGCCAAGAAATGAACTTATCGGAATTGACCTTGAAGATGAATGGGCAGACATCATCAAACAGTTGGCTGAGACCCAATATACCCGCTTACCTGTTTATGAAGGTGATATTGATCATATTATCGGTATTATCCATATCCGGCGAGCATTACGATTCTTTCATGCAGAAGATTCCACTAAAGATGATTTTCGTAAAATCATCCGAGAAGCATACTACGTTCCTACCGGCACTCCTTTAAATACCCAATTACTCAACTTCCAACATGAGCGACGCCGCAATGCCATGGTGGTAAATGAATACGGAGATATCCTGGGTTTAGTGACGCTGGAAGATATTCTTGAAGAAATTGTTGGAGAGTTCACCACCGATCCATCATCCAGCCGTAAAGATATTCATACCAAAGAAGATGGGAACTATTTGATAAATGGCAGCATTACTGTGCGTGAATTAAATAAAATATTGAGCTGGAAGCTGCCAACAGAAGGTCCTAAAACATTAAATGGACTCATTATTGAATACCTGGAACATATTCCTGAACCCGGCACCAGTATGTTATTGGATAACTACCCCATTGAAATAATACAAACCACAAGAAATGCGGTGAAAACAGTCCTGATTGATCCTAATTGGCAAAATACTCAGCAACAAATCAACGAACACTAAATTTCCCTCTTAGTGTATTTTTGCTATTTCTCTGAAACCGATGTAAATCGGTAATTTCATCCCGTCGCAATTGTACAATTAGATTAAAAACAGACTATAATCCCTAGAAATCATTACATTTTTTGGAGTTTTATGTGTCGAAACTGACACTTTCTTTTAAAGGTAAAGTGCTGAAAGTTTTCCCTGTTTTGAAGGGAAGTATGACACTTGGCAGCGATCCCTCATGCACGATCTACATTGATAGTCTCGCACTTCAACCCCAGCACGCGCAAATCGATACAGTGAATAATAAATCCGTTATTCGTGATCTCGGCACTGAAGATGGTAGTTATATTGGCGCGGCAAAAATAGAAGGCTTACATCCACTAAAAGATGGTGACGTTATTCGGGTTGGTAAACACACCATTACATATTCATTCTCAGAAGATATTAACAACACCGGCGAAACTGATGCTGTTACTGAAAACCTTGTGGTAGAAGAAGAAGAACGCCCCATTCAAATGGAAGCTCAGGAAAAAACACAGGGCTGGCTACAAATAATGAATGGTGCAAACCTGGGAAAAACCATGAGTTTGAGCAAATCCATGACTAATCTCGGAAAACCCGGTATATCCACTGCAGTAATTACCAAACGACATAATGGCTACTTTATTTCTCAGCTCGAAGGCAATCACCCTCTTTTAATTAAAGATGAAGAACTGGGTGACAGGAGTTTACAACTTATGGATGGCGATACAATCCAAATTGGAAATATCAAAATGCAGTTTTATCTTGAATAAAATTTAATAATACTTCAATTTTCAGGAAGCTCACAATGACAGATGAACATCGACATTTCACCCGTATTCCCTTCAATGCTTCAGTAACCATTATCAACCCGCAAAATGGCCACAAAGCAATGGCTGAACTCATAGATATTAGTTTTAAAGGTGTTTTAATCAGTAAGCCCGAAGACTGGCAATACCAGAGCGGTGAGCAGTACAGCATACATTTAGAATTAGCTGGACATGAAGTCGAACTTAACCTTGAGGTCATTGCTGTCCATAGTGAAAATGATCATATCGGTTTTAAAACTGACCACATGGATCTGGATACCGCAACTCACTTACGCCGTCTGGTTGAACTAAATTTAGGTGATGAAAGCCTGCTTGAGCGTGAATTATCTGAGCTTGTTCAATCCAGTTAGATCTACAATTAAGTCAGGGAATCAGTGAATTGCATTTAAAGCTTCATCTAAACGTGTAACGCCAATTACATCAATACCTTCAATTGGCTTTTGTGGTTCATTACCTTTCGGCACCAAAGCACGTTTAAAACCATGTTTAGCTGCTTCATGTAAACGTTCCTGTCCATTGGGTACGGGACGAATCTCTCCAGCTAAACCTACTTCGCCAAAAACAATAACATCATTCGGCATTATTCGATCACTTAAACTCGACATAATAGCAAGTACAACGGCTAAGTCAGCTCCTGTTTCAGTGACACGAACGCCACCAACCACATTTGCAAAAACATCCTGATCATGAGTAACAATACCACCATGACGATGTAATACCGCAAGTAACATTGCAAGACGATTATGCTCCAGACCTGTTGTAACCCGGCGAGGATTACTTAAATGGCTATCATCCACCAATGCCTGTACTTCAACCAGCAATGGACGACTACCTTCAAGCGTTACCATGACTACGCTACCGGCAACAGCTTCTGCATGTTGTGACAGAAAAATTGCAGAAGGATTACTCACTTCACGCAAACCTTTATCCGTCATTGCAAAGACGCCAAGTTCATTTACCGCTCCATAACGATTTTTTATAGCTCGAATTAAACGATAGCGACTACCACTGTCACCTTCAAAATAAAGAACAGTATCAACCATATGTTCTAAAACACGAGGGCCGGCTAAAGTACCTTCCTTTGTAACATGACCAACTAAAAAAATAGTGGTTTGTGTTTGTTTTGCATAACGAACTAATTGCGCCGCACTCTCACGTACTTGTGCAACTGCGCCAGGGGCAGATTGTAATTCATCGGTGTACATGGTCTGGATTGAATCAACCACCATCACACGTGGTTTTTCTTTTTGTGCAGTATTTAGAATATCTTCAACGCGTGTTTCAACTAACAAACGCAAACTATCCGCTTTCAGACCTAAACGAAAAGCGCGAGCACTAACTTGTTGTAATGATTCTTCACCGGTTATATATAATGGATTTAACTCTCCTAACTGAGTAAGGATTTGTAATAATAAAGTTGATTTACCAATACCCGGATCCCCCCCTAATAAAACAACTGAACCCGGAACAAGACCTCCACCCAAAACACGATCAAACTCTCCACTTCCTGTATTAAAGCGGGCAACATCACTCAGGTTTACTTCATCCAGTCGTTGAACTTTTATACCCGCAGCTTCACCTGCAAAACCGGCATAACGTGTTGTGCGTGAAGAAGCCGGCGGTAAAGAAGTAATTTCAACCAGTGTATTCCAGGCACCACAATCACTACACTGGCCTGCCCATTTTGGTGCTTCTGCTCCACAGTCATTACAGCTATATAATATTTTTGCTTTTGCCATATTCGCAATATTCATATTTGATATTTAATTATTTGACGAACTTTAACATGTATTAGCATGAATAAATCTGGCGAAAGCATAAAATATGTGAAACTGCTTCATGCCTTCATGACGTGAATACGATAGAATAACCTGTATTACAGAAATTACTGTTTTAGTAAATTACAAACACGTCTGGAATTAGAAATGTCATGGTTTAAAGAAATAATTTCTAACAAGAAAAAAGCCTTAGCGAAACGCTCAGAAGGTTTACTGACCGCATTAGCAAAGTCGTGTGTATATGCCTGGGATAATCCGGAAGAACTTGATACGATATTACAAGATAGTCTGAACATGTTGCCTTATTGCGATCTTATTTATGCCGTTGATACTGTTGGCATGCTGATTTCATCAAATATTGAAGCTCACAATAAAGATTCAAGCTTACGTGGTCGTATTTTAAGTGGCCGACCATATATGGAAAAAACCTTACCCTATAAAGGCTTTACCATGTCACCTGTTTATATCAGTACACATAGTGGTAAATCATGTATTACTGTTATGCAGTCGGTGACCGATGGCGATCAGGTTCTCGGATTTATTGCCGCCGATTTTGATGTCGAAAAACTACCTGTTGATAAAACAGTAACAAAAGCAGAAACAAAATGGCAGCAGTACAAAGGTGATCCAGCCATTCGTGGCACACTCTTTATGCAGGAACGTGTCCTCAGTGCGATGGATAAACAACTGGATAACGTAACTGAAATCATTAAAGATATGATGCAACATCATGGTATTTTCCACTGCAAAATTCATTACTCTAGTTCTCGTGTTTCATTCTGGTCAATGGAAAACCCCTATGAATATCATATTCATATGCTGGATGATCTTGTAGACCCTGAACGTTGTCTTGCTTACCCTCGACAAGAGTATCCGGATATAGCAACCGTGCCACAAAAACAAATTGAAGCCGTCATGGATATGTTAATGGCATTACGAAATATGGATGAGACTGTTTACTTACGCTCAGCTTCATTTAACATTGTTAATGGAATAGTTGGACTCACATTTTCCTGTGATGGTTCACATTATATGGACTATGCTGAATTTCTTGAGTGGGATTTAGATAAGTGGTTTGGAAATAATCCTGACGCAGATAAAAAATAGAATATATTAGAGGGTATAAGGACGACGCGGTCTTAATTCATTACACTAATCCGAATATTCGAACTCAACCCTATTGGTAACCCCACACAATAACTCATACGCTATTGTATCTGCTGACTCAGCAACTTCTTCAACAGGCAAACCTTTTCCCCATAAGACAACAGGATCATTTACAGTAGCGCCCACTTGTTCACTCAAATCAACACAGATCATATCCATAGAAACTCGCCCTAACAAAGAGCAGCATTGATTATTCACTAAAACAGGTGTACCTGTTTTAGCATGGCGTGGATAACCATCTCCATAACCTATTGCAACAATGCCCACCGTCATTTCTTTTTTACAAACATAGCTTCCGCCATATCCTATAGCATCACCTTTTTTAAGTTTTTTAACTGAAATGAGTTGCGAAAATAAAGTCATAACAGGTTTCAGGTTGTAATTATTAGCCTTAGCATTGTTAAACGGTGAAACACCATAAAGCATAATGCCCGGTCGATTCCAATAAGCATGGCTTTGTGGCCAGCCTAATATGCCAGCTGAATTTGCAATACTTGTTTGAATATTTTTTTTATTTTTTGAATAATCTTCAATGCTTTGATAAAAAACATCAATTTGTTTTATCGTTTTATCATCCTGTTTATCATCTGCATTAGCAAGATGCGTCATTAAATTAAAGGGATGATTAATACTTGTACATTTTTCCAGGCGTTGAATAACATTAGCAACATTATCGGGAGTAAAACCTAAACGATGCATACCGCTATCAATTTTCAGGATAATGGTAATTGCTTTACTGTTTGATTTTTCAAGTAATTGAAGCTGGCTTTCGTTATGAATAACGCTGTCGAGTTTATATTTTCGAACCAGATCCAGTTCATTTTCTGAAGTAAAACCTTCGAGTAATAAAACAGGAGTTGTAATACCAGCTTGACGTAATTGTACTGCTTCCTCAATACGTGCAACTGCAAATGCATCCGCATCACTTAATGCTTTAGCAATATTTATCATGCCATGACCATAGGCATTGGCTTTTATAACAGCGATACATTTTGAGTCCGGGGCAGCTTGTTTAGCGACAGATAAATTATGTCGACATGCAGAAAGGTCAATTGCTGCTCTTGTAGAAGTAGTAGAACCAGCTGAAGAGGTCGTCATCCATAATCCTCATCATAACCACCAGAGTTAGTATGACTTTCAAAACGAGTATATCGTCCAAGGAAGGTTAAACGGGCCATACCAATTGGACCATTACGCTGCTTACCAATAATAATTTCTGCGGTGCCTTTTTCAGGACTATCTTCGTTGTAAACTTCATCACGATAAATAAAGACGATTAAATCTGCATCTTGCTCTATCGCACCTGATTCACGTAAGTCCGACATAATCGGGCGTTTATTGGGGCGTTGCTCTAGACTACGATTAAGCTGTGATAAAGCTAAAACAGGTACACCCAGTTCTTTCGCTAATCCTTTAAGTGAACGTGATATTTCAGATATCTCTGTTGCACGATTTTCACCATTCCCTCGTGCTGACTGCATTAGCTGCAAATAATCGATGACGATCATGCCTAAACCATGTTCACGATGTATGCGTCGTGCACGTGAACGAATTTCCATTGGATTTAATCCAGGGGTATCGTCAATAAAAATTGGGGCTTCATTTAAAATACCGACAGCTGAGGTTAAACGTGGCCAATCAGAATCATCCAACTTACCCGTACGAATTTTATTCGAATCAATTCGGCCTAGTGATGCCATCATACGCATCACAAGTTGATCACCTGGCATTTCCATACTAAATACGGCAACTGGTTGTTTATGTTTAATTGCGGCATTTTCAACCAGGTTCATTACAAAAGATGTTTTACCCATAGAAGGGCGACCCGCAATAATGACCAAATCAGCTTTTTGTAAACCTGAGGTCATATTATCAAAATCATCAAAGCCAGTCGGTATACCGGTATAAGCGTTATCACTCTGATACAACTCATCAATACGATCAACGGCTTTAACGAGTAAGTCTTGTATTTTTTCATAGCCGCTTTCTGCACGGCCACCTTTTTCAGCAATTTCAAAAACTTTGCTTTCTGCCATATCCAGTAATTCAGCACTGGTACGGCCATCAGGGTTGTACGCTGAATCCGCAATATCTGTAGATACCCGAATCAGTTGACGCAAAACTGAACGCTCACGAACAATTTTTGCGTATGCTTTAATATTAGCTGCGGTAGGCGTGTTTTTTGCCAGTGAACCTAAATAGCTCAAGCCACCAACATTATTTAATTCATTTCGGGAATCTAACCATTCAGAAAGAGTAACAACATCATAGGGATTGTTTTCTTCAGCCAGACTAAAAATTGCTTCATAAATTAAGCGATGATCCTGACGATAAAAATCAGTTTCCATCACCACATCAGAGACTTGATCCCAGGTGCTGTTATCGATCATCAAACCACCCAAAACCGCCTGCTCCGCCTCAAGTGAATAAGGTGGCAGCTTTAACGATTCGGTTTCAGCATCCATTGGATATGATAAATCAGGATATGCGGGTACGTCTTGTTGCATTCGGGTGAGGTCTCTTTATAAAAACATCTTAAGATTTATTCCCTCCCCTTCAAGGGGAGGGTTAGGGAGGGGTGATCAATTTATCCCCTCCCCCTAGCCCCCTCCCTAAAGGAGGGGGGATAAGTACACAGTTATCAAGTCAGTATTGTGCTTTTTTAATTCTTAATTAGGGTAAATAACGAACTAAAAGAGTAGCATAATCGCTCCGACAAAAATGGCTCAATTTCCCCCAAATTAAACAAAAAAAGGCTGGTTAAAAATTAACCAGCCTTTTTTAAATAACTAAGTGCGTCTAAAGTTATTTTTTAGCTGTCAGAGCAAAGCGTAAATGCGCACAGAAACGGAGTGTGCAGTTAGGCCGTTCCCGCACCTCCCTGTGCTACACGGCACTTGAACATCCTTGTTCTACGTACATGAGTATTCGAGCACATTTACAACGCAGCACTAACTGCTAAAAATAACTTTAGTCATGCTTTACTCAGCTTCAACAGTAAGTTGGATTGCCTGCGCTACATCTGAATGAAGTTGGAATGAAACCTCAAACTCACCTGTGTGACGAATTGCTTCCGGTAAAGATACTTCGCGACGCTCAACAGTGATACCTGCAGCAGCGGCTGCTTCAACAATATCCGTTACACCGATAGAACCGAATAATTTACCTTCTTCACCTGCGTTGGCTTTAATAGTGATTGCGCCAACGGCTGCGATTGCTTCTGCGCGAGATTGAGCAGTTGCTAATACTTCAGCGGCTGCTTTTTCAAGCTCTGCACGACGTGCTTCAAAATCTGCAATATTTGCAGCATTTGCTGGTACTGCTTTATTACCTGGTACCAGGAAGTTACGACCATAACCTGATTTAACGTTTACACGATCACCCAGATTTCCCAGGTTAGCAACTCTTTCTAATAAAATGACTTCCATCTTTTTACCCTCAATTTAGGTTACGTTTCTTACGTAACCTTTAATTCAAATCATCTTGTGCTTTCTTAGCACATAAACGAAAACGTAAATTTAACCAATTATCTAACAAACCAATTAATGCAATAAATAACAAACCGATAGCACCATATTGTAATGTTAAGAGCATAATCACATATACCCCCATCAACAGTGATGGACTTAATTTGCATTTAGCAACAAGGTTATGAATAACGGCTAAACCCTGAAACATCATTAATACAATCGCGATAAAAAACAGGTTTAAAGCCATTTCATTCGCAGTTGTCATCGCAAATACGGTTATCACTAATACAACATTTGCCGCGACCATACCAAAACGTAACTGACGAAACTCTTGTGCAAAACCACCCGGGTTATACAACAAGGCTTGCCACCAACGAGCCAGTAACAAACTCATGGTTTGTAATGCTAAAAATAAAGCTAATGCAGAACCTGTCATAATTTTTGACATGAATAACCAAAGCTTTTCAGCTTTTGGTCCTTCTTGAATCTGCATGCCAGCTTCTTTTAACATAGGTAAAAGCTGATTATTTATTACTTCGGACCAATGTTCTGCCGGGTCTGTAAAAAAATAAAATCCTAATACCAGCAAACAACTTAATGCCCCGGCTACAACAATCGCAAGTGACATCGATGTTCTGATTAACACGATACTGGCTAAAAACCAGGCAGGTAACCAAAACTTTAAAGCCAACTCAAGACCTATCGCAGGCTGACTCAATGACACTCCCGTAAAAACAGTTAATATTACTGTTGCTACGAAAAGATTGAACAAACCTTCACGATAACCATGAACCAGTGTTACCAGAGCAACAGCGGCTGTTGTAAAAATTGCTAGAGGTGAAATGATTAACGATAACAATGCCAAACTGACAACGCTACCAATCGCTTGCACCCTACCACGCATAATAAATCTTGCTAAAGCTTGCATGGTTTGCGTTCCTTTAGTCCGCCAAACAATTGGAGTAACTAAATGACTCTCTTAATCATGAGAATCTGTATATGGCAATAATGCAATAAAGCGTGCACGTTTAACGGCTGTTGCCAGCTGACGTTGGTAACGTGCTTTTGTACCTGTGATACGGCTAGGTACAATTTTTCCACTTTCAGTAACGTTAGCTTTTAATGTCGCTAAGTCTTTGTAATCAATTTCTTCTACTTTATCTGCTGTAAAACGGCAAAATTTTCTACGACGGAAATGACGTGACATCTTTCGTCTCCTATTCTAATAATTTAGTTATAAAGCGCTTATTCAGCAGCTTCTTCAGTTTTAGCTTCTTCAGCAGGTTTAGCTTCTTCAGCAGGTTTAGCTTCTTCAGCAGGCTTAGCTTCTTCAGCAGGTTTAGCTTCTACTGGTGCAGCTGCTGGCTTTTCTTCACGGCTAGTACGATTAGGACGATCATCACGACCTCGACTATCACGCTCTTCAGTTTGCGCCATAGGTGAAGGATCAGTAATCGCAACTTTACGACGAATAACTAAATTACGAAGAACAGCATCATTAAAACGGAAACCAGTTTCCAGCTCATCCAATGTGACTTGATCACATTCAATGTTCATCATTACATAATGAGCTTTGTGGATTTTTTGGATTTGGTAAGCCAGTTGACGGCGTCCCCAATCTTCTAAACGATGGATAGTTCCTTTTGCATCTTCGATCAGTTTGCGATAACGATCGATCATTGCTGGAACCTGTTCACTTTGGTCAGGGTGGACCAAAAACACGATTTCATAGTGTCTCATAGCGCTCCTCGTGGCTATTGAGCCCCCCGAACTATTCGGTGGGGCAAGGAGAAACTGCCCCAATATTATGCAGGGACAGCAAGGGCGCGATTTTACTTAAAAATTGGCTCAGGTACAAGGAAATAGCGGTAAATACTGCTAGTTCAAAAGAATTTTTACCGCAGAGATGCAAAGGACGCCAGGAAAGATAAATATTTAAAAATCAATCTAACGTTAAAAGCTCTTTTAAAAGGTTTTACCTTGGCGTTCTCTGCGTCTTTTTTGCGGTAAAAGATTTTATTTTGTCCGCTGACGTACTGCTTCGTAAAGACACACCCCGGCACTTACCGAGACATTCAGGCTTTGCACTGTACCTAACATTGGTAATTTGACCAAAAAATCACAGTTTTCGGCGGTTAAACGGCGTAAACCTTTGCCTTCTGCCCCTAACACCAGCGCCAGTGGGCCGGTTAAATCAGCCTGATAGATGTTCTGCTCAGTATCGAGTGAAGTACCTACCATCCAGACACCCGATTGCTGTAATTCACGTATGGTGCGAGCCAAATTGGTCACTTGTATAAAAGGCACGGTTTCTGCAGCTCCACAGGCCACCTTTCTCACTACAGAGGTCAATCCCGAAGCTTTGTCTTTTGGCGCAATAACCGCATGTACACCCGCGGCATCGGCGGTGCGCAAACATGCACCTAAATTATGTGGATCCTGAACACCATCCAAAATCAGCAAAAAAGCAGGAACGCTGAGATCATCCATCAATTGCTTTAAGGTTTTTTCATTACCGGCGGGAGTATCCTTACTTAACGCAACCACACCCTGATGGATAACATCATCACCCACTAATTTCTCAAGCACATCACGTTTAACCCGCTCAGGTTTAACGTTGGCATCGTGAGCTAATTGCAGTATTTTTTTTGCTTTATCATCACGGCGGGAGTTTTCCAGCCAGACTTTTGAAACCATTTCTGGCTCACGTTCGAGTACCGCTTTTACTGCGTGTAAACCATAAATGTAATGTGTGTTGTTGTTGGCCATAGCATAAAATATAAAAATGAGTTCACCCTACCCTTCAAGGGGAGGGCTAGGGAGGGGTGACAGTGATACAAGTTATCCCCTCCCCCTAGCCCCCTCCCTGAGGGAGGGGGAATAAATTCAGTATATTGAATGATGCATTCATAGACTATTTTTTGTTCTTTTTCTCTTTCTTTTTCTTCTCGGCTAAACGCTTCTTTGCTTTTTTATTTAGCTTCTTCTTTTTAAGCCTTATTTTTTTACCATCCGCATCACGCTTTTTATTTACAACTTTCTTTTTACCGGTTTTCTTTTTACTTGCCTTTTTCTTACTCGCTTGCTTTTCTGATTTGTTATCAGAAAAATCATCTTCCATACTAGCTTGTTGTGCTAAGGCTTCATTTTTCTTTCTTGAAGCGGTTTTTCCTGGTGTGCGTTGTGCTGACACCAAATCAAAATCAATTTTCTTATCTTCAAGATTCACTTTAGCAACACTAACAACAATGTGATCACCTAAACGGAAAACTTGTCCGGTACGTTCACCGACTAAACGATGATGTGCAGCATCAAAATGATAGTAATCATGATCGAGAGAAGTAACATGTATCAAACCTTCAACATAAATTTTATCCAGCTCGACAAAAAGACCAAAACCGGTTGCGCTGGTAATCGTACCTTCAAAGACTTCACCCACTTTATCCATCATGAATTCACACTTAAGCCAGTCAACTGCATCTCGTGTTGCTTCATCTGCGCGACGTTCAGTTTGTGAACAATGCTCGCCTAAACCACGCATTGTGTTTTCAGTGTAGTAATAACTTTCCGCATCCCCACCACGTACAAGATGACGTATCCCACGATGAACTAATAAATCCGGGTAACGTCTTATTGGAGAAGTGAAATGTGCATAGGCATCATGTGCTAAACCAAAGTGACCATTGTTATCAGGGGTATAAACGGCTTGTTGCAAACTACGTAACAAAACTGTTTGAATAAGGTGCATATCAGGACGCTCCTGAATAGATGCCAATAGTTCAGCATAATCACCTGGAGCAGGTTTCTCACCTCCTCCCAGAGTCAATCCAACTTCTGCTAAAAATTCTTTTAAGCCTTCTATTTTAGTTTCTTTAGGACTGCCATGAACACGATATAACGCAGGTATATTATTCTTAAGTAAGAGTTTCGCTGCACTCACATTGGCCAAAATCATAAACTCTTCAATCAATTTATGTGCATCATTTCTAACTAAAGGAATAATTTTATCAATCTTACGATCTTCACCAAAGACAATACGGGTTTCAGTGGTATCAAAATCTATCGCGCCACGTTTCTTACGACGTTTTAACAGAACCTTAAATAAACCATGCATTTCTAATAATTGCGGTACAAAATCTTTATATTCTGTATGTAGGTCACTCTCCTGATTCTCAATAATTTCAGCAACTTTAGTATAAGTGAAACGACAATGCGAACGCATTACACCTTCAAAGAAGTTATAAGATTCCACTTTCCCTCTTTTATCCAGTTGCATG
>VAPK010073608.1_pt1 | contig 14916 bp, 11 predicted proteins | sample 3395031 | NCBI WGS metagenome assembly VAPK01 (sample SAMN08290443, study PRJNA428436) | hydrothermal vent metagenome | isolation source: Deep-sea hydrothermal vent chimney 1 | place: Pacific Ocean: Juan De Fuca Ridge
ATTTCCCTGCAGCGCTATAAAGGGCTTGGGGAAATGAATCCCAATCAGCTTTGGGAAACTACGCTGGACCCGAATGTGCGCACTTTGCTTCGGGTTGAAATTCACCAGAGTGATGAGGCCAACACTATGTTTTCTGAACTTATGGGTGATCTGGTGGAGCCGCGCCGTGATTTTATCCTCACCAATGCACTAAATGTCGCCAATCTGGATGTTTAGTTGATTTAATCAGGAGCGTTGCCAGAAAACACCCTTAGGGCGGACACCCTCAGGGTGGGGCGCTCTTGTGGTTTTCCAGCCTGCCGGCGCGAGGCAAAAAACAGCCCGCCGGTGGATTGGATAATTGGACCCGTCCACGTATCAAGTGCGAGGATATGCTTATTCTGAAAAATCATCAGACCGTCATGCTCGGACCTGATCCGAGCATCCATTTTTTATCGTGCTATTTTGAATTGGCCCCTAGGGATGTCACCCTTAGGTCAAGCCCGATGTGACAGCCCCAATTACGTGCAGCGTTTTTTGCTCCATCACGGCTATAAAAAAAGCTCGCGGCTCGTCTTTGGAAGCTTGAATTGAAAAAAATTGACCCCATTTATCGAGTTCCAGATAAGATTGAATTGTTGCCGCTGAAATTGATTTGTTCTTTCAAATGTTGATTTAAGCTTCCAAAGGCCTTAACCACCCTTAAACCGGCCACAATTACTATCAATATCATAACCGGGCAATTTAGAAATCGGGCTTGGCACAGGTCCTGGAAAAATTTTGTGCAAGATATGCCGCAATGGCTGCACCAGGGCAATATGGACATTAAACTCACCAGCGATGACCGCATCGGCGGCTCCAGACGGGGCGCCCCAAAATCTGGCGCGTCAAAACGCGGCGGCAAAAAACGCCCTGCGAGCAAGTCTAGCCGGGGCAAGGCCGGGGCTAAAAAATCATTTTTCAGTGGTGGCACCAATACTAAAACTCGTAATTCCAAGCGCAAAAAAAAGCCCATCACGCTGTTTGGCGTTATCGTTAAATTGACATACTGGCTTTTGGTTCTTGGAATTTGGGCTGGCATTGCAGTTGGGGCCATTGTTGCCTATTACGCGTTGCAGCTGCCCGCGTCTGATAGTTGGGCGGTGCCTGACAGACCAGCAAATATCCGCATTGTCGCCACCAATGGACAATTAATTTCCAATCAGGGGAAAATGGGCGGTGAGGCCGTATTATTTCGAGAACTGCCTGAATATGTTCCAGCGGCGATTCTGGCCATTGAAGACAGGCGCTTTTTTGATCATATCGGCATTGATCCAATAGGGATTTTAAGGGCGGCACTTGGCAATATTCAGGCCGGAAGAGTTACCGCCGGTGGCTCCACCATCACACAGCAGGTGGCTAAAAACCTGTTTTTAAGTCCTGACCAGACCCTTGGCCGCAAAGTTCAAGAGGCATTACTTGCCATATGGTTGGAGCAGAATTTCTCGAAAATCCAGATCATGGAATTATATTTAAACCGGGTATATTTTGGCGCCGGTGCATTTGGAATCGAAGCTGCATCCCAGCGATATTTTGCCAAATCAGCTCGTAATCTTTCTCTTGGTGAGGCGGCGATTCTGGCCGGACTGTTAAAAGCACCCTCTCGCCTTTCTCCCGATAAAAATCCTGAAGGTGCAGCTCAACGGGCCCGTGTTGTGCTCAAAGCCATGGCAGAAGTGGGATACATTTCCACTCAAGAAGCCGAGGCGGCAGCAATTGATCCCAATCAGCGTATTAGAACCCGCGTTGCAGGGGCTGAATATTATGTGGCTGACTGGGTGGAAAGCCTAATGACATCATATATCGGGGACGTAACTCAGGATGTGATTGTAACCACCACCATTGATTGGGATCTGCAAAAATTTGCCGAATTTACGGTTCGCGAAGTTGTTTCCATAAATGGTGAAGAGAGGAATTTTTCTCAAGGGGCGCTGGTTTCCATGACCACTGACGGGGCCGTTAAAGCAATTGTTGGTGGAGTTGATTACTCAGATTCCCAGTTTAATCGCGCCGTTTCCGCTCGTCGTCAGTCCGGATCTGCCTTCAAGCCTTTGGTCTACCTGACAGCCCTTGAGGCCGGGTTTACCCCCGATACCATAGTTGAAGATGCCCCTCTGGATTATGAGGGATGGCAGCCCAAAAATTACAATGGTGAATATGCGGGTGATGTAACCCTTCGTGATGCATTGACATTTTCTTTGAATACGGTGGCCGCCCGTTTGGCGATTACAGTTTCGCCCCAAGCGGTGATAAACACTGCCTATCGCCTCGGCATATCCTCTCAGATTGAACCGGTTCCCTCGATTTCGCTGGGCACCGCAGGAATATCCCTGCTTGAACTAACAGGAGCCTATGTGCCGTTTTCCAATGGCGGGGTTGGCGTAATTCCCTATGTGATAACTTCTATTCAGACCACCGAGGGCGAAATTCTATACCAGAACATTCCCGCAGGCCCAGGTCAGGTAATCGCGCCTCAAAATGTTGAAATGATGAATGATATGCTTACCAACGCCATAGATGTGGGCACTGGCAAGCGCGCCCATCTGGCTAATTGGCAGATTGCTGGAAAAACCGGAACCACCCAGTCAAACCGGGATGCTCTTTTTATCGGTTATTCCGCCAATCTTACCACCGGGGTCTGGGTTGGCAATGATGATAACTCCTCCATGAAGGGGGTTGGCGGTGGAACATTTCCGGCGGAAATTTGGTCGGCCTATATGACCCGCGCCCATGAGGGGCTGGTGCCAGCCAATTTGCCCAATGGCAACAGTATGCCTCAACTTTTAGAGGGTTTCCCGACGGATGGCCTGCCCCCGCAAGATATTCCACAGCAAGGCGGCCCGCCATTGAACCAAGAAAGACCGCGCACTCTGGTTGATCTGATCAATGAATTGTTCGGAAATTAATCTCTTACTTTAAAGGGATGGCATAGCCAATACGTTGCCAGCAAAAAGCCTTCAAGCAGCGCCTGCAATGTCATGGCAGATTAAATTGGAATATTTTGAGTTTGCATCCATGCCAAATTTATAAAGCTCATCGGCGGGCAAAGGCTTGGCATAATAAAAGCCCTGAACCTCTTCACATTTTTCGTGTTTTAAGAATTCTTCATGGGCCTTTGTTTCCACTCCCTCGGCAATCACATCCAGACCAAGGCCGTGGGCCATTAATATAATCGCATTTACAATCGCCGCTTCCTCTTCACTATTGGGAATATGTTCGAGAAAGCTTTTATCGATTTTTATTCTGCTCAACGGGTAATTAACCAGATAGCTCAATGAGGCATAACCGGTTCCAAAATCATCAAAGGCAATGCCAACACCCTTGTTTCTGATGATTTGCAGGGGCTCGATTATCGACCTTTTTAAACCAATGGCGATATTCTCAGTGATTTCCAACTCCAAAAGATTTGCATCAAATTTGTGCAGCTTAAGAGCCTTGTCCACATCCTCAACCAATGTGCCATGTTCAAACTGGGCGGCAAAAAGATTTACCCCTATGCGCAAATCCCCCAATCCTTGATTTTGCCACTTAACAGTTTGCCCTATTGCGGTGCGCATAATCCAGTTGCCCACATCATAGGCAATCGGGCTGTTGGCCAGAGCGTCAATAAAAGCGTCTGGTTGCACAAGTCCGTATCCGGGGCGCCGCCAACGCAACAATGCTTCTGCGCCAACCAGCTTGTTGTCAGCAAGTCTAATTTGTGGCTGATAAAACAGTTCAAACTCATTTTCTTTGAAAGCATGGCGCAGATCTATGTCCAATTGACGCTTGGCTTGAATTTTTGATTTCATGGACATATCGAACATGCGCACATTTCGTCCATGATCGGTTCTTGCCGCACTTAATGCCAGATTGGCGTTTGCCAGAATTTCTTCGCTCTTTTCCCCGTGGCCCGGACTGATTGCCAGTCCGGCATCCACTTCCAGATGCACCGGCTGGGCATCTATTTCAAATTTATTGGTCATCTGGGCAAGGATTGGCTTCACGATATCCAAAATTTCCATCGGACATCCAACGCCGCACATTGCCAGAGCAAAATCATATCTGGCCGTGCGATAAATCCGCGCATTGTCAGGCGCGTGTTTAACAATTCGTTTAGCCAGCTTGTCTATTAATTCTTCCACACTGACTTGGCCAAGAGTATTGCTTATTTCCAAAAACCCCTTGATACGGAACTTGGCAACGAACAGAATTTCATCTGTTTCTGCCCTGGAATCTGCAAGCAGTTCGTTAAGAGTTCTTTTCAGGCATTCCCGATTTGGCAGACCGGTTAATTGATCGCGAAAAGCCAAACGGTGCAATTCTTCTTCGCTACGCAGCCGTTCGGTAATATCTTGAGCGCAATAGGCTGCTGATACTATTTCTCCATTTGGTTGAAAGATTGGGGCTGCAGATATGGAAACTCCAACCAGCGTGCCATCTTTTGTTAATCGGCGGCGTTGTACATCGTGGATAGTTTTACCCTCAAAAACACTGTTTAGGGTTTGCGAGCATTCATAGTTAAGCGCCCCCTCGTCTGGCGGCGCCAGCTGATATGGCTTGCCCAGCACCTCCTCAGCTTTGAAGCCAAATAATTGTTCCGCTTCCCCGCTCCACGAAAGCACTTTCATTTCCCGATCCAGAACAAATATTGCCACTGGTGCCGAGTCAACAACCGCCTTTAAAGTATCATTAGCCTTGCGCTCGCTCGCCTCAGCTTTAATTCGCTTGGAAATATCCTGAGCTGAATAGGTAATTGCATAAATATTGTTCTCATCATCATACATAGGCGCTGTGTCGATAGAGACATCAAAAAGATTGCCGTTTTTGTGCCGGCGTTTTCTATGAACATTTTTTATAGTTCGACCACTCAAAGCATCGTTAAACAATTTTTGGCAGGTTTCGGATTTCCCAACGATATAGGGAAAGTCTTTATATGCTTTATTGATTACTTCATCCGCTGAATAACCAAAAAGCCTCGCAGCTGAACGACTCCAGGATGTTATCTGTTTGTCTCGGGAGACAGAAAAAATGGCCACTGGAGCAGCGTCAAAAACTGCTTTTAATGCTTCTTTTGCTTTGCGCTCATTCTCTTGTGCTTCAATTTTTTTACTGATGTCGCGAATTACCGTAATTGTAACGCTTTTATCTTCGGATGGGGAAAGCATGATATCAATCGGAAAACAGCTTCCATTCTTGCGCCGGGCCTGAAATTTTGCCCCTGTCTCCATGGGCCTGCCTGTATCTGATGCGGCGGTATTCATATAGTTGTTGCGTTTTTTTACGTGGGATTTGCGGTGGCATTCCGGCAACAGCATTTCGATGGTATTGCCCAGCATTTCTTCTTTTTTATAACCCAGCATTTCGATCAGGTTTTTGTTGACCCCTGCAATTTTACCCAAATTATCAACGATAAGAATTGCATCCGGGTATAGATCGAATAGAAAATCATTTTCCCATATATACGCAGTATTGAGTACAGATTTTTCTATAGAAGAGATATTTGTGTTTGAACCTGCCGAAGCATAGCGCAAGGATTTACGGTGGTTTTTCAATTTCTTCTGCCCCAAAATGCAACTTTAATATGACAATATTTTCATCAAACTATCAATATCGCCTTAATGGGCCTTTAATCTAGCAATAGGGTATGGACCAACTCGAAAGCCCAATAAAAAACAGGATTAAAATCCTTGCGGGCCTTCAATAGGTACATTTATATAAATTGCGGTTGCAAAACCCGCTCATTTTTTGTTCCATGAAGAAAAAGGAGGAAATTATGAGTTCATATTTTAAAAACACCCCGGATCGCAAAGGCTTTTTTGGAGATTATGGGGGCGCGATGCTTCCACCGCCGCTGATCCCTCATTTCAAGGAGATCGAAGACGCCTATGACAGGCTCTCAAAATCCGGTGAATTTCTCAACGACCTGAAATATATACGAAAGCATTTTCAGGGACGTCCAACCCCCATTTCTTATCTGCGCAATCTCTCTAAAATTAGCGGCGGGGCACAGATTTATGCCAAGCGCGAAGATCTAAATCACACCGGCGCCCATAAGCTAAATCACTGCATGGCTGAAGCATTGCTGGCCAAACATATGGGCAAAACCAAATTGATTGCTGAGACCGGCGCCGGTCAGCACGGGGTGGCTCTGGCTACCGCTGCCGCATATTTTGGCATGGAATGCGAAATCCACATGGGCGAAGTGGATATGAAAAAAGAACACCCCAATGTGGTGCGTATGAAGCTTTTGGGCGCAACAGTTGTGCCGGTTGGGGAGGGCGCAAAAACCCTTAAAGAAGCCGTGGATAGCGCTTTTGGCTCCTATATGGGGCAAGCGGACAAGGCATTGTTTGGCATTGGGTCGGTTGTTGGCCCGCACCCTTTCCCAAAAATGGTTCGTGATTTTCAAAAAGTTGTTGGCATTGAATCCCGTGAACAATTCATTGATATGACCGGTGAACTGCCTGATATGGTAGCCGCCTGTGTCGGAGGCGGCTCCAACGCCATGGGCCTGTTTTCAGGATTTATTGATGACGAAGATGTTTCGTTGCACGGGGTTGAGCCGCTTGGCACATCTGAAAATCTTGGGGATCACGCGGCCACCATCACTTTTGGTGAGGATGGGGACATTCACGCGTTCCGCACGCTTGTGCTTAAGGATGCAGATGGAAATCCGGCCCCGGTAAACACCATCGCCTCGGGCCTTGATTATCCCGGTGTTGGCCCGGAGCATGCCCATTTGCATAAAATCGGGCGGGTGAATTATACCACGGCAACTGATAAGGAAGCGCTGGATGCGTTTTACCAGCTTTCTTCAAAAGAGGGCATAATTCCCGCTCTTGAAAGCGCCCATGTGGTGGCATTTGCTACTCGCGAGGCAAAAAACCATCCCGGTTGTTCAATGTTGATCAATCTTTCCGGGCGTGGTGACAAGGATCTTGATTTCGTTGTCGATACCTATGGTTTTGGCGACTAATATTTTAAAATTCCAATAATTTTTGACATGGATCAAGCGGTCGCAGGAATTAATAACCTGCGACCGCTTATTTTATTTCCGCCCCGTAAGCCATGAGCTGATTGCCGTTTTCTTTCAGCCAGTCCCGTCCGCGCACCATATCAGGAAGCGTCTGGAGAACTTTGTCCCAAAATGCTTTTGAATGGTTCATCTCGCAAAGGTGGGCCACTTCATGGGCCGCCACATAGTCGAGCACAAATTCTGGAGCCATAATCAAACGCCAATTATAGTTGATCCGGCCAGAGCTGGAGCATGATCCCCAGCGCGACGATTGCCCCTTGATACTTATGGATAAAAAACTTACGCCGAGCGTTTTTGCATGGTGCTGACTTGCTTTTTCAAGGTCACCATATGCCTCTTTTTTCAGCCAGTCCCTTAACCTTCGGGCCATATGCTTTTCTCCTCCCGGCACCCGCAATTTTGGGTTTTTTAATAAAATTTCACGCTCGTGGGTCAAAATTTCAACCTGCCCTCGCGATTTGCCGGTGCCAGAAATCTGATAAATTTGCGCCCTGATTGGAAATTTTGCCCCCTCAACAAACGCCACCGGTTTTGGGCGCTCATCTAATTTTTTGGCCAGCCAGCCTTTTTGCCTGTTCAAAAATTCTTTGGCATCCCTGATGTTTCCTCTGGCCGGAACGCTTAAAACCGGCTCACCGTTTGAGGTAATTCTAAGCCTGAAATTGCGCGCTTTGGCATATACCCGCACCCGAACTGCAATTGTCTGCATCGCCAAAACCGGTTCAGCAGCGTGATCGCTTGGCAAGTGTAAAAATTGCGGCCATTCTGGTTTTTTAAAAATATTACAGCTCGTTTACAAAGTGATTTGATTTGACAATTCTACAATAAAAAAACGCCCCGTAAATGCGGGGCGTAAAATATTCATTTGCAGTTGCTAATTTGCAATTGCTTTGATGGGGATCAGGAAATTTAGGTTTTACGACCTTTTTTCCCCTTTGAACCCCTGCGGTCAGAGCGATAATCCACATCTTCATCGTCAATTGTTGTGAAATTGTCATCCTGATTTTTGGAGCGCTCATTCATGAAGCGATCAAACTCTTCCCGATCTCTGGCCATATGCAGGTTTTGCATATAATCTTGGAACTGGCTTATTTCCTCGTCCAGGCGATTTCTTTCCTCTTCGAGGCGGCGAAGTTGATCTTCGCGATATTTGTCAAAGGCCGCGTTGCCGGTATTAAAACCTTCACGCTTATTGTATGAACGGGTGAAATCGCGTTTTTTGCGGTTTCGTTTCCAGTTGCCCTTTTGCTTGTTGATCCAGCGATCAGCTTGCTCTGAAGAGCCGCCAAAATGCTCACCCCAAAGAATATAGGCCAGCATCGCCATCCCCAGAGGCCAAAAAAGAATGAAGCCCAAAACCATCAGTGTGATAGTAATGAAGGACCAAGTTGGTTTTATTAGTGCAGTGCTCATGTGTTTCTCCCAATCTTTTGCTTGCCTCATATGGTGTGTGCCAGATTATCCCGCAAGATGAAAAACCTTAAATTTTCATCTTGAAATTTCTGACCAGAACACCCATACCCGGCAAAAAATACAAGAAAACCCATATTGAAACTGCTTTTTTTAATGTTGATACTTTGATGTTGATACTTTTATGTTGATACCTGGCACAAATAAAAAAACACAATGTTGAATGAAATAAAAAACCACTCCAGTCCGCCTCAGGGTCGTCCTTTATTGCTGGGCACGCTGGTTCGCTTGCGCTGGTTTGCCCTTGCCGGTCAAACAATTGCGGTTTTGTTTGTTGCCTATGGGCTTGATTATTCGCTTCCCTTGTTGGAATGCTTGGTTCTTATCGGTATTTCAGCATTTCTCAATTTCGCGCTTTCCCTAAAGTTCGGGTTGTCCCATCGGCCAACTACAGCCCTTGCCGCCATTCAGTTGGCATTTGATAATTTACAGATTGCCGGTTTGCTTTGGCTTACCGGAGGGTTGCAAAATCCGTTTTCTTTATTGCTTTTGGCTCCGGTTTCGGTTTCGGCAACAATTCTGCCCCGTCGCGAAACTGCAATGGTTGGCGCTCTTGCTCTGACTATTGTGTCGCTGCTTGCCGTTTCTCATCGGGATTTGCCCTGGGACCCGCAGATGAGTTTTGATCTGCCGACATTCTATGTGATCGGTGTTTGGGTTGCGCTGGTTTGTGGCATTATTTTTGTGACCATTTACGCCAGCCGTGTTGCCCATGAATCGCGCCAGCTTTCAGATGCTCTAAGCGCTACAGAACTGGCCCTGTCCCACCAGCAGCACCTTTCGGCCCTTGATGGCCTTGCCGCCGCCGCCGCCCATGAACTTGGCACCCCTTTGGCAACGATTACCGTTGCGGCCAAAGAAATGCAGTCCGATATTGACGAGGGATCATTGGCCGAAGACTTGCGCCTGATTGTTGAACAGGCCGCCCGTTGTCGCTCAATTCTTACTCGTCTTCGCAATCTGGATAGCGAAGAAAACAGCCCCTTCATGGCGGTTCCCGTATCCGAATTGTTCAGCGAATTGGTGCGCCCGTTTGCCCATTTAGACAAAGAGGTAAAAATTGAACTTGAGGGCGACCAAAAAAATCAACCAATGATTGTGCGTCATGCCGGCCTGCTGCATGGGCTTGGCAATCTAATTGAAAATGCGATGCAGTTTGCCCACCGCGACGTTGTTATTACTGCCAGTTGGGATGAGCAAAATCTAACCGTAACCATAACTGATGACGGCCCCGGTTATCCTGCCGATCTGTTGCCCCGTCTTGGCGAGCCGTATCTAAAGACCACAGCTCCCGGACGGACCGACGCCAGAAGCTCTGAAATTGCCGGATTGGGCCTTGGGGTTTTTATTGCCAAAACCCTTTTGGTCAGAAGTGGCGCCACCATTGGATTTTCCAATAAGCACCCATCTGCTGTAAACCATACCAACGCTCAGGTGCATTTGCGCTGGCCCCGCACAGCGCTGCAAACTTAGGATGCAACCTTGGTCACCGATATGAACTGCCATAAACCATTATTTAAGAAATAGAAGCGGCAAAACCGGGCAAAGTTGACCCCAACTATTGCTTGGGTGTAGTTTGCACCAGACCGCTAAAGTCAACAAACAATGCACCAAGAACAAAAAAACCATGAACAAAAATGCTGACCCGAAAAATACTAATACCATGTCTATTCTCTCTCAAATGAGTGAGCAGGATCGTTCATTGTTGTTGGTGGATGATGACCGTCCGTTTCTAACCCGTCTTGAACGCGCTATGACCAGGCGTGGCTTTGATGTTTCAATTGCTGATAGTGTGGTTTCTGGATTAGCGAAAGTAAAAGCTGTTCCGCCCGCCTTTGCCATAATTGATATGCGGTTGGAGGATGGAAACGGTCTGGATGTGGTTTCGGTTTTGCAGGCCAAACGCCCTGATGCAAAAATTGTGGTGTTGACCGGCTATGGCAATATTGCCTCGGCGGTTAATGCGGTAAAACTTGGTGCTGTTGATTATCTTGCCAAACCAGCTGACGCCGACGATTTAACCAAAGCCTTGCTGGCCAGCGAAGATCAGCAACCCGAGCCACCGGAAAATCCCATGTCTGCCGATCGGGTGCGCTGGGAACATATTCAGCGGGTGTTTGAATTGTGCGACCGAAATGTTTCAGAAACCGCCAGACGTTTGAATATGCATCGGCGAACCCTGCAACGCATTCTCTCTAAACGAGCGCCAAATTAATACCTGCCCCTAATCCGGAAATACTCTAACCAAAATTTGGATCCATAAGATTGTGCACCCTGTTTGCTCCTAACCGGGCAAGTTTTGTCATCATTGCTTTTCGGCGCGCAGCGGGAAGCAAACCCTCAATTGCCGGGCGCAATATTTCTCCCCCATGTCCATCGGCAACTATTAGCCCTTCTTGAATGGGAAAGATTTCTGGCTCAAGTTCCGGGGGTTTGGCAAAATAAAACCTGTCGCAAAAATCCTTATATTCGTGCCATTTGTCATCAACACGAAAGTCCTCTAGCGAGGATTTGATTTCAATAATCCATAATTGTCCCTTGGGACCGACCCCAAGAACATCACAACGGCGAGAATTGGCCAGCGTCACCTCGGCAAAACAGTTAAAATCATGCTGCTGGCGCAAAAACCGCATTAGGCCACGCTGCACTCTTAATGCGGTAGCAGATTGTCTGGCATCTGAAATTGTTGGCAGTTCGGCCATATTTTCGTTCTCGTATGCCTCAAAGTGTGGTCTTGCTACATAATCAATATCAATTCGAAAAAATCAAATGGCAATATTGCGGCCCATATTCGGCACTTTGTCGCTGGATTGACGATGAAACCGATCCCGTAAGATATTTACACCGGTCTCCAGATTTCGACGAATCACAATTTTGCGGTGATCGCCGCCTTCTCCCCGTTTCGGGTGAGGCTTGGCTAGCGCTTTTTCGCTGGATTCTGTTCTGCGATCCGGACCAAAATACTCATCTGTTTCAAAAAAAGTAATACGCCTGTTTAAATGCTTCGCTAGTCGGGAATTAATGATCCTGCGTGAAAATGGTGGCAATAAAATATCATCAAAACCCAAGTGCAGGCATAAATCGATCATCTTTGGATTGGCGACCTCGGCAAAACCGATCAAAGGAGCAAACTTAATCTGCCGGTTGCGACTTTTGCGCAACGTCCTGGCTATTGCAGGCACATTTTTTTCCGCACACTCAAGAGCAAGCAGAAAAAAACAAATTGGAGTTTTTTTGGTTTGATACTCAGCCATTGCCAGATTTTTATAGCTCAAAACTGTGCGAAACCCGATATCCTGACAGAGATCGGTCAAGCCACAAGCCTGATTATCTTCCGACCCAACGATATATGTAGTGGCATGAAGGTGAATAATACTATCCAATATTTTGAAAAGAATTTATGCTCTGAATAAATCTGCAGTAATAAAACTGTATTAAGGTAATGTTACTTAATGGGCTTTCTTTGCCTGAGTATCAAAAATCAGTAAAGATTTGACCATTTGATAAAAAATTTAGTTTGCGCTAGCCTGTCAAAACATCACGTGCAGTTAGTGGGAGTTAAATTTATGAGCAACACCATATCCAAATCCGGGATTGCCTCAGATCGCCTGAATTCTAAGCAATATCCAGATGTCTTTACAGAATTGCATGCTCCCCTTTCACCCCATGAGGCATTGGTGGAAGCCGGGCGCTGCTATTTTTGTTATGATGCACCTTGTCAGACTGCCTGCCCCACCGATATTGATATTGCGCTGTTTATTCGTCAGATTTCTACCCAAAATCCCCTTGGGGCGGCAAAAACCATTTTCAATCAGAATATTCTTGGTGGCATGTGCGCCAGAGTTTGTCCGACAGAAACCCTTTGCGAAGAAGTCTGTGTGCGTGAAGAGGCAGAAGGCAAGCCGGTTAAAATCGGCTTTTTGCAGCGCTATGCAACAGACAATGCTATGGAGCAAAATCAACAGTTTTTTAAGCGCGCCGCCGCAACGGGTAAAACCATTGCGATTATTGGTGCCGGCCCGGCCTCTATTGCCTGCGCCCATCGTTTGGCAATGTTTGGCCATAAGGTGAAGATTTTTGAAGCCAGAGAAAAACCGGGCGGACTGAATGAATATGGAATTGCCGCCTATAAAACCGTGGATGATTTTGCCCAAAAGGAGCTGGATTATATTTTACAGATCGGGGGGATTTCCTTTGAATACGGAGTTAAACTTGGCTCCGACATTTCCCTCGATGATTTGGCTGAAAAATATGCTGCCATATTCATTGGGGTTGGCCTTGGTGCGGTAAATGCTCTGGGTATCAAAAATTCTGATGCCAAAGGAGTGGTTGATGCAGTGGATTTTATTGAGCAGGTGCGCCAGAGCAAAGATCTCTCTAAAGTCAAAATCGGGCGCGATGTAATTGTAATTGGCGGCGGAATGACCGCCATTGATGCAGCGATACAGGCCAAATTGCTTGGGGCACAAAATGTCACCATTTGTTATCGGCGTGGGCCAGAGCAAATGGGTGCCAGTAAATTCGAGCAGGATCTGGCCACCAGCAAAGGGGTGATGATCCGCCATTGGCTAGCCCCGAAAAAAGTTCGGAGCAAAAAGGGTGCGGTTAAAGGATTAAAACTTGAATTCACCCGCCTTAACAATGGAAAGCTGGAAAAAACCGGCGAAAAAACTTCTCTAAATGCAGATCAGATTTTTGTCGCCATTGGACAAAAGCTTGATGCAGGTTCGTTGCAAAAATTACAAATTTCAAACGGACGTATTAAAACTGACGAAATGGGAAAAACCTCTCTTTCAAAGGTGTGGGCCGGGGGCGATTGCATTGAAGGTGGCGAGGACCTGACGGTCACAGCGGTGGCCAACGGGCGTGATGCGGCGGAGAGTATAAATGCAGCCCTCAGCTAGCACAATATTGCCTGCTGTTTTTTTAGCGACGGTAATTTTTGGCAACACAGCCGCATTGGCAAAAAATGATACAATGCTGGGTAGGTGGATCGCAGTTGATGGAAGTGAATCGCTTCTTCTGGAGCCAAATTCCATTGGGTTTAATGAACATACTGTGTGCGAATTACCAAACGAGATGCCTGAGGGAAATCTGCTCAGTATGCAAATAGAGTGCGCTAATTTTTATCTTTATGAGGGTGAGTTTGTTCGAGCCATCGAAAAGACAATATTGTTTGAGGCCCGCTCTATTACTCCTGACGAGCTAATAGTAACCATCGGACCCGCAAATGATCCTGTTTTGTACAAGCGTAGTTATGAATAAATTTAAAAGGGAATTATGTTATGGCTGACCTCACAAATAGCTTTGTTGGCATAAAGTCACCCAACCCGTTTTGGCTGGCCTCAGCCCCCCCGACCGATAAGGCCTATAATGTAGAGCGCGCCTTCAAAGCCGGCTGGGGCGGAGTTATGTGGAAAACCCTTGGCGAAGATGGCCCTCCGGTGGTCAATGTAAACGGGCCGCGCTATGGCGCAATTTTTGGCGGTGACCGGCGTTTGATCGGCATGAATAATATCGAATTGATTACCGATCGCGAATTGCAGGTGAACCTGCGTGAAATCAAACAGGTCAAGAAAAACTGGCCCGACCGGGCGGTGGTGGTTTCCTTGATGGTGCCTTGTGAAGAAGAAGCTTGGAAAACCATTTTGCCAGTGGTTGAAGAAACCGGGGCTGATGGCATTGAACTGAACTTTGGCTGTCCCCACGGCATGAGTGAGCGCGGCATGGGCGCCGCCGTTGGGCAGGTGCCACAATATATTGAAATGGTCACCCGCTGGTGCAAAGCCAACACCAATATGCCGGTGATTGTTAAACTCACCCCCAACATTACCGATATTCGCTATCCGGCCCGTGCAGCCCATAAGGGCGGCGCCGATGCGGTATCGCTGATCAATACCATTAACTCCATAACTAACGTAAATCTGGATAATTTTGCCCCCGAACCAACCATTGACGGCAGAGGAACCCATGGGGGCTATTGTGGCCCGGCGGTAAAACCTATCGCCTTGAATATGGTGGCCGAAATTGCCCGCGATGCCCAGACCAAGGGCCTGCCGATTTCTGGTATTGGCGGCATTACCGATTGGCGCGATGCAGCAGAATTTATGACCCTTGGCGCAGGTAATGTGCAGGTCTGCACCGCTGCCATGGTCTATGGTTTTAAAATTGTTGAAGAAATGATTTCTGGCCTTTCCAACTGGATGGACGAAAAAGGCTTTGATTCAATTGATGATTTTGTTGGCAAAGCAGTTCCCAATGTTTCCGATTGGCAATATCTAAACCTTAATCACATCACCAAGGCCAAAATCAATCAGGATCTTTGCATTGAATGCGGGCGCTGCTTTATTGCCTGCGAAGATACTTCCCATCAGGCGATTATGGCCACAAAAGACAATGTGGAGGGTGCC
>VAPK010420686.1_pt1 | contig 14913 bp, 10 predicted proteins | sample 3395031 | NCBI WGS metagenome assembly VAPK01 (sample SAMN08290443, study PRJNA428436) | hydrothermal vent metagenome | isolation source: Deep-sea hydrothermal vent chimney 1 | place: Pacific Ocean: Juan De Fuca Ridge
ATCGCCGACGCCAACGATGCCGCCCAGTTCGGGGAGCTGGAAGCCCTGGGCGAGCTGACTAAAATTGCCTGGAAACACGATGTGCAGACGATGATCGAAGGACCGGGCCATGTACCGATGCATATGATTAAAGAAAACATGGACAAGCAACTGGAATGCTGTGATGAGGCGCCGTTCTATACTCTGGGGCCGCTGACGACAGATATTGCCCCGGGCTATGATCACATTACCTCGGGTATTGGGGCAGCGATGATAGGCTGGTATGGCTGCGCCATGCTCTGCTATGTCACGCCCAAGGAGCATCTGGGCCTGCCTAATCGTGATGATGTCAAAGAAGGTATTATTACTTATAAGATCGCCGCGCATGCTGCGGATCTGGCCAAGGGACATCCCGGCGCACAAATCCGTGACAACGCCATGTCCAAAGCACGCTTTGAATTTCGTTGGCAGGATCAGTTTAATCTCGGCCTGGATCCGGATCGGGCGCGCGAGTTTCATGATGAAACGATGCCGAAACAGGCGCACAAGGTCGCGCATTTTTGCTCTATGTGCGGACCTAACTTTTGTTCTATGAAAATCACCCAGGATGTACGCGACTATGCTGCAGCGCAGGGGCTGGATGATGCGGATGCCCTGCAAAAAGGTTTGCAGGAAAAGGCGCAGGAATTTGTTCAGGCGGGTTCTGAAATCTACCGAGACATGTCGGAGGAAAAGACGGATTAAGAATTGCATGTTGTCAATACCACCATGTGCAACTTCTTAGGAACCCTTAAAAACAAGGCAAAAACTATGCCGATTCCAATGCTTCGTATGGGAATAAAATAATCACATTTACATAATTATTAGCTATACTCCATGCAACTGCCGTATAACAGGCGGTTAATTGGGGGGGGATATAAAGTTGGGGTTGAGTGCCAATTTATTATTCCTTCAATAACTAGAGTTCGGAAGAACTTAAACAAGAAGCTGTAATATTTGTACTGAGGTTGTTTTTTATGAGTAATGGAACTGTAAAGTGGTTTAATAATTCCAAAGGTTTTGGTTTTATTGCACCGGAAGATGGTGGTGAAGATGTATTTGTACATTTTTCTGCAATTACCGCTGAAGGCTATAAATCTCTGAACGAAGGTCAGGTCGTAACGTTTGAAATTGAACGTGGACCCAAGGGCCTGCAAGCTACAAATGTAGTTCCTGTTTAAGATTTCCCGCAGGGGGAAAACTGCAGTTTCAGTTTGAATCAGAGGCTGCAGTAAAACGCTTCGCCAATTTATAAATATAATTCAGGAGCGTGCAGGCTGCTTCATTTAGTTAGAATGACTGCGCCTGTTCAGACGAGAGCAATCTTATTTGAGCAGGCGCAGTATGGAGTTTTTGTTGTCCTGAAAATTTTCAGGGAATGTTTCAGGACTGCTTGCCTGCGGTCTGTTTAAGACCGGTAATAACCTGCGCGGCCAGTTCTTCAGGTACAAACTTGGTCAGTACGGCGTTGGCTCCGCACCTTTCAGCGCGCTCGGCATTAATGGCGCCGTTAAGCGAGGTATGCAGCAGAATATAAAGGCTGGCCAATGCCGGTGTTTGCCTGATTTTCTGTGTCAGACTGTAGCCATCCATCTCCGGCATTTCAATATCCGAGAGTACCAGGCTGATAGCATCGGCAGCGTCCGCCTCGCTGGCATTTAGTTTCATCAACACGTCCATCGCATCTTTGCCATCCCGCGCCATAACATAGGGGACCTGCAGTGAGTCCAGTGTGCGTACGGTCTGAGCACGGGCCATAGCAGAATCATCCACCACCAGAATTCGCTGACGCCTGTTCTGCGCATCCAGCCCTTCTGTTGAGATGCGGGCATAATCACCATCGCTGACAGAATCAAATGTGGCAATGATGCGCTCAAGATCCAGTATTTGCACCAGGGCGTCTTTTTCCTGAGTAACCCCCGAGGTATAAGTTGACGTACCCAGTGTGTTGGGCGGAGGAAGAATTTCTTTCCAGTCACGATAAACAATACGATCGACGCGATTTACCAGGAAACCATGCAGACCGCGATTAAATTCTGTAATGATCACCGAAGTCTGAGAAGATGCCTGATTAGCAGCAGGCGCCTGACCGATGGCCTTGGCCAGATCGATAACCGGCAGGGTAACGCCTCGCAGATTGGCGACGCCGCAGATGACCGGGTTGGCATTGGGTAATTGAGTCAGGCTTGGTACTGGAATAATTTCCTTAACCTTAAGAACATTAATGCCAAAAGGCAATCGTGTATTAAGGTAGAACTGGAGGATTTCAATCTGATCGGACTGTTTTTCAGAGGTGAAGGAATGATGCGGATTGGCCATAGTACAAATACCCATAAGATGCTTTAAATAGTTATCGGTTGAGCGGCTGGAAACTTGATATCGGCATAAAATATAACGCTATTAGTCCCGTGGAGATAATTCTCTGGCAGGCCATACATAAAAAAGGGGAATCTTAAGATTCCCCTTTTTTTATTCCTTTATTTACAGGCTAAAATTGCGGTGATTTCATTAATTCAACCAGCGCTTCTTTTTGGGCGGCAGTGATCGCAGTTGTACCATCAGTCGTACCGCTGATATTGCCAACGATAGTTTGCAGGCCGTCCGAGAAGGCTTTTTCCAGCGTATTTTGAGCGCTCATATCCTGACCGGCAGCAGCCTGTGCGGCAAAGCGCACAAACTCCCTGATCAGGACATCCTGCTGAATACCGAACAAATCGGCATAGGGGGAGGGAATACCGTCGGCAATAAAGTCTGTACGCGTACTGCTACCAAGAGCCGTCTGCAGGTCGGCGGGGATGCTAATGTTGTCCCGCGTATAAGACAAACCACCGCCGGCAGTTTTGATGGTAGATACCCATTCAGTCGGGATGACCATCATAATCGGCCAGTTTGTCGTGCTGGCACCACCTTTCTGGGCGACTTTAAAAGTACTGCTTGGAACACAGGCGGGAGCCGCATTGATCGCCGTACATATGTTGCCAATCATGGTCGTTATACGGGCATTGCTGGCTGCGGTGGCGGTAATAAAGGCCGTGAAGGCGTTGTCCATCGTGGTGGTCAGTGCGCCATTTGCTGTATTTACATCGCTGTCAGTTTCAGAACCGTTAAAGACTTTATCAAACTCCTCAAAAGCAGTGGTCATGGCGGTGGTCAGGGCATTTGCTGCTGCCGTAAAGGTAGCTAAGTCTCCCCCGGTAGCGCCTAAAGCAGTTAATGCCTGGGTATATTTTTCAATACCATTATCGGCTTTGAGTTTCTGGATACCGCCACCGACGGAGGAATTAATAGACTTGGCGGTGGCGGCAGAAATAGTACCGTTGGTCTGTGCCGTAGTAATCAGAGGCACGGCGATGGCGCCCATTGCATTAAACGCTTCCAGAATGCGATCCTGACTAAAGCCGGCAGTGGTTGCCGCCTGGACAAGATAGCTTAATAGTTTGGCGGCCGCTTCGCCGCGTTTGGCTGCTTCAAGGGTGGAATCATTAACACTGGAAACGTCGACTGAATCCTTTAACAGTTTGCTGTAGCCGGTAGTCGGATCAGCCAGCAGGGAGACAATCTTGTTGCGGTATGCCAGCAACTGGGCGGCAGTGATTCCCTTGCTGGTCATGTCGGCGACAAAACCGCCCGTACCCGCAATACCCTGATAACAGATATTCGCCAGGGTAGATAATTCTGCTGCAGTGATACCTTCAGAACGGACGATAGTGAAACCAAATACGGCCAGAATAGGATCATCAGAACCGGCGGCAGCAAAAGCGGCGATCAGGGCATCGGCCTGATTGTTGGTAACTCCGGATACCCCCATTGGAAGTGCCTTGCCGGCATCGGGACAGGGAACGAGGCTTTTGCGTTCAACCGCATTGCTGCTGTTGGTAACGGTTACCACCATAAAGTTACAGCTGCTGTTATCCGGGATGCCGCTACTGAAGCTGAAGGATAGTTTTCCATCGCTGTCGGCAGTGGCGGTTGTGGAAATATTGAGAGAGCTGTCGCCGCTGGTCAGACTGCCGTTACTGTTAATTTTTTCAATGCTGATCGTATATTGTTCACCGATGGTCAGAGACCAGGCTGGATTAGTAATGCCCAGAAGTAGTAGCAGGGAACAAATAGATAAAAGGGACTGAGAAAAATATTTTTTCATCATTTACATCCTTAGTTGGTCATATTATTTACTGAGCCGTGCCGGTTGCGGATGTGCTGGTGCCTGTGCCGCTGCTGCAGGCGCCGGAGCTTAGAGCCAGAGTGATCAGCAGGGCGGAGAATATAATTCGAGCAAGGCTGGAAAATCTGGAGCGAGTTTCTTTATTCTGCATTATTTATGTCCTTAAGTTTTAAGCGGTGATGGAGAAGATACAGGTTAAATTTCGGCGGGGATTTAAAATACTTTAATTTAAGAACAGACTTTTGGGATGGAATAGTTTTGTTATAAATATCAGACGGATACCTTGAGCAAGGCAGCCTGAAGTTGGTAGCACGAAGATTTATTTTTCTAATGGGGAGAATGATAACCGTGCATAGGATCTGCTATATCATCAGGCGCTGCGTTTAATCCCGGACAGGACCGCAGTTAGCGCTCGATCGAGAATGGGAATGTCATCAATGACTTTAGCCCGTCCGCAACGCAGATCGGCAGCCAGGCCAAACAGGGTTTTATCGGCGATTACATCGAACTTCCAGTTGAGGAAGGTGTACTCGCCGAGTAAATCGCTCTTCCAGGCCAGTTTGGCACGCTGGGCATTGCCATTATCATCAAAAAATTCAACCCACTTGCCGGCATCCAGGTGGCGGGCGATGTCCAGATATTCATCTTCAGGATAATCATCGCCGGATTCCGGTTCTTCCCAGCTGCTGAGGACAATATTTTCCATGACCTGCCGATCTTCGGTTTCATTATCGGAGTCTTCGAGAACTTCGTTCAGCATGTCCTCCAGCTCGGCAAGGGATGCCACCTGTTGTTCCATATTGGCAATGGTTTGCTCGATCTCTGAAGTTTGATGTTCCTCAGCATGTTCGCTGACACTGGCGATAGTCGTACTGACATCCGTATTTTCGAATACCGATAGTCCCTTTTCAATTTCTGACAGTTGTTGCAGAGGGTCGCCGTCTGTTTCCGTTTCTGTTTGTCTGGATTTTGAGTCATCAAACAGGAAGAAGGATGCCTCGGGATTTTGCTGCTGCAGACTGCTCATGGCGGCATCATTTTCTACTTCATTTTCAGGCTGTGGATGCAGCATGCCGCGGACACTGGCCAGATGCCAGGCTTCGAGGGCATTGAATAATTTATCCGTTTTGTCTTCAGGATAATCAATCCTGGCCAGGCCCTGACGCAGGGTTTGAATCAGTTGCTTGATGATGTTGCCCAGTTTCTTTTTATCCAGCGAGATTTTCTTGGGTTCGACCGACCAAGCTAGGACATCGATAAAGCGCAGCTGGTTTTTCCACAGGGCCGAATGTTCTCCCTGGTTCAACCAGGTGTGCAGCATGACTTCACGCCAGGGTCCCTGGATAATTTTTTCAATCTGCTCTGGTAATTGTTTATCGGCAAGTACTTCTTCCAGTGTTTCCTTAACCCAGGCCTGGGCCAGCGCAATTTCTTCCTTGCGCTGGAAAACAGCAAGTGCGGATTCCTGCACCGAATTTTCACGTTCATGCTGTTCATCCATGAAGGTATTAAATTCGTCTAATACAATGCCGAAGATGCTGATGTCAGCCTCAAAGTTGGCCAGTACTTTTTCAACGGCCTGTTCGATTTGCTGGATAAGCGGGTTGTTGTCTTTCTGTATTGTTTCATCCAGACCGATGCCGGCCCTGGCCAGGGTATTCAATAGAATGCGTGCCGGATGTCCCTGAGTGCTGAAAAATTCTTTGTCGATAATCGCAACTTTGAGCATGGGGATTTGCAGGCGTGCAATTTCTGCTTTTGCCGCAGCCGGCAGGTTATGGTCGTCAAGAATAAATTCAAACAGCATCGACACGACATCGATGATGCCGTTGTCAACCGAGTTAAGACTGACGGGCTGCCCAGCTACTTCGGTGACTCGGTTAACCAGCATGGTTTTGATTTGTGAGCCGACTTCCCGGGGGCTGCTGTCTCCGGGCATCGCTATTGTGGCACCGGACTGGATATGGTTCAGCGCAGTAAGGACCTGTTCGGTGGAGCCGGTGGCAAATCCCGTTGCGGAAGATGCGTTGCCAACACCGCCTGCGTTAACGTTGTTGCCACCTGCGTTTACTTGCCCGCCACCGGTTAGTGGCTGGGGAATACCTGTTTGCGCCAGCAATTGCTGCAGTGAAACCAGCACCTCCGCGCCGCCGGTTGCGGCGTTGGCCGTAAACGTTGCGCCTGAATCTGCAATGTCATCACCGCTTAGAGGATGTCCGCTTTCTGTTGCCGGAGGACTGTCTATGGACGGGCGCGGTGGCATACGGGTCCTGATCTTAGGCATGATGCCCGCTTCTATAAAGGTGTTGTTGACCGCCTGATACAGTTTGCCGATAGTTTCATTGATGTGTTGATCGAAAAGTTTATAGATGATCAGCTTGATCTTGATCTCGGTATCCAGCGTTTCCGTGGCCTCCCGGAAAGCCGCACACAGGTTTTCCGGATCCAGTGGGTTGGTTTGCGAATGGATCTCGACAGCCGGTGCAATTTGTTTCAAGCGTTGTTCAATGGCGTGAATATCCTGCGCGTAGTTAGTGCGAATCTTGCTGGTCAGTGTGCTGATGGCCAGTGATTCTTCAAGATCCACGTCTTCCATGAGCGACAGCTTGTCACAGGAAAGATCGTGCTGATCCTGGTTTGACTCATGGCTGCTGGGTTTGGGCTGCCAGAAATCAGAAAACAGATTTTCAATATTTTTACGGTAATCAGACTCAATTTCTTTGCGCTTCAGTCGCACGATGCGCATGGAATCAAAGTACACGGATTGGTCGGTATTATTGTCGGCTTTTTCCGCCATTTCAAACAGGCGGTCATCGGCGCTGTCGAACATTTGCTGCATCAGGGTTCGGGCATACTGGGTACTCTGATTCTTGAAGCTTTCCAGAAGTTTCTGTGCCTTGACTCGGCTATTGACACCGCCATGATCGGGGTGAGAGTCGAGAGAAACCACTTTGGATTGTGTGTTCATGTCTGGCCTGCCGTAAAAATACCTGGAGAGAGTCAGGGCATGGACGCAGATGGAATACATCGGAACAGCGGGAAGGCGGTTCCGGCAGCTCCGCGGTCATAGGTTGATAAACCTTTAGATCGGTAGCTTTGCGTCCCCGGCTTTCACCGGGTTTGCCCTGAGTTTTATTACACACTAAGTATCGGTGTAGACGTCGGTATTGTGTAGCTAAAAAACGTCAACTGCATCACAGTTAAATGCGTTGCGTACAGATATCCATATATCTCAGACAGGCGGTATAGTTTTCCGCAGTGCTTATTTGCACTACCCGGACCCCGACAGGCGTTCAGGATTAGGATAAAATGCGGCCATGTTGAATTTTAATGAAATCAGTCTCTGGCGCGGCCCTCGTGAACTGCTGCGCGATCTAACAGTAAGTATTCACTCAGGCGAGAAGGTCGGAATTACCGGTGGTAATGGTGTGGGCAAGTCCAGCATGTTCAGCCTGATTCTGGGTGAGCTACAGGCCGATAGTGGCGAATTCAGCCTGCCGCCGCAGGCGGTGATTGCCCATGTCGCGCAGGAAATGCCCGCGCAGGAGATCGCCGCGATTGACTATGTCATCGATGGCGATGCACCGCTGCGCCGCATTGAGGCACAGTTACAACAGGCCCAGCAGCAGGGCGACGGAACGCTGGAGGCGCAGTTGCACGGCGAGCTGGAAGCGATTGACGGTTATCGGGCGCGCAGTCGGGCGGCCGTGCTTTTAAACGGACTGGGATTTTCAGAAGAAAAACAGAGTATGCCGGTGAGTCAGTTTTCCGGTGGCTGGCGCATGCGTTTGAATTTGGCGCAGGCGCTGATGTGCCGTTCCGATATTTTATTACTGGATGAACCCACCAACCACCTGGATCTGGATGCGGTGCTCTGGCTGGAGGATTGGTTGACATCCTATGCCGGTACCTTGTTGCTGATTTCGCATGATCGGGATTTTCTCGACAAAATCTGCAATCGCATTGCGCATATTGAACATCAGCAGCTGACCCTCTATCGAGGTAATTACAGCGAGTTCGAACAGGCGCGGGCGCAGCACCTGGCCCAGCAGCAGGCACAATTCGACAAACAACAACGCCAACGGGCGCAAATGGAGCGTTTCGTCGAACGCTTTCGTGCCAAAGCGAGCAAGGCGCGCCAGGCCCAGAGTCGGCTCAAGGCCCTGGAACGTATGGCTGATATTAGCATTGCCCAGTCCGACTCGCCGTTTCATTTTCGCTTTCCGGCCGAACAAACCCATGCCCCGGTATTACTGGAACTGGATGAGGTGGCCACCGGCTATGGTGAGCCGAATCAGCATTCCCCCCTGTTGTCAGGGGTGCGTCTGCATATTGCGCCCGGTGAACGACTGGGGCTGCTGGGGCGTAATGGCGCGGGTAAATCGACCCTGATTAAACTGCTGGCGGGAGAACTCCCGCTCTGGGAGGGCCGACGGCATGAGGCAAACTCGTTGAAGATTGCCTATTTCGCCCAGCACCAGCTGGAACAGCTGGATGCGCAGGCTTCCCCGCTGCTGCATTTTCAACGCCTGGACAAAAAAGCACGTGAGCAGGAGCTGCGTAATTTCCTCGGTGGTTTCGGTTTTCAGGGAGAGCGGGTAGACGAGCCGGTGGCCCCTTTCTCCGGTGGTGAAAAGGCGCGCCTGGTACTGGCTATGGTGGTGTATCAGAAGCCCAATCTGTTATTACTGGATGAACCCACCAATCATCTGGATCTGGCCATGCGTCATGCCTTGGTTGAAGCGCTGCAGTCGTTCGAGGGTGCGGTATGTGTGGTTTCGCACGATCGTTTTCTGCTGAATATGGTGGCCGATCGTTTTTGTCTGGTGGATCAGGGAAGGGTAAAGGAATTTAGCGGTGATCTGGATGATTATCGGCGCTGGTTGCTGGAGCGGGGACGAGAGTCCCGCACGCTGGGTGAAAACAGTGCGAGTCGCAAGCATCGGCGCCAGCAGGCAGCGGATCGGCGTCGAATGCAGGCACCGCTGCGCAATGAATTGAAAAAACTGGAAAAGCGGCTTGCCGGAACGACGGGGGAACTGAACGAGCTGAATGAGGTCTTGCAGGATGAGGCAATTTACAGTCCCGAGAATAAAACCCGTTTGCTTGAGGTTTTGAAAAAACAGGGGCAGTTACAGCAACAGCTTGATATGTTGGAGGAAAAATGGCTTCAGGGTAGTGAGGTGTTAGAGCAGAGCTAGACGACTGACAAATGAGCGCATGTTAGCGCTTTCATTTATGGCCATTCAGGCTATGCTTACAAGCTAACTCTGTCAGCTAGACATATAATGGAAAAACTACAGAAATTACCGGATTATGCTGTCAGGGAGTCTGTTTCTTCTATTGTTCATATTCGCAAGTTTTTAACTCTGTCCATTGGTATTGTCGTGGTCGTGGTCGGGCTGGGTGTGGCGGTATTTGCTTCGATTGATGAACTGGCTGCCCTGGTGCCTTTTGAAATGGAGCAAAGCCTTTCGCATCCCTATGCCCGTGCTTTGCCCCGCAACAGGATGATGGATCAGTATTTACAGGGCCTGGCTGATAAGCTGCTCGCCGTGCAGAAACTCCCTGCCGGCATGCAGGTCAGGGTGCATTATGTTGATTCGTCCGAAGCCAGTGCTTTCTCAACAGTGGGCGGGCATATCTTTGTGTTTCGAGGGATCCTGGAAAAGTTACCCCATGAAAATGCGCTGATGATGTTGCTGGCGCATGAAATTGCGCACATTAAATATCGCCATCCCCTGAAAGGACTCGGCAAGGGCGTCGTAGCCAGCCTGATGTTGAGCATGCTGTTTGGCACGGCTTATAGCGATACGGTTGACAAGGTGTTTCATGACGCCGGTTTGCTGACCGCGCTGAAGTTCAGCCAGAGTCAGGAAGTTCTTGCCGATGAAGAAGGCATGCGCATTTATTATCAGTATTATCGGCATCGTAACGGCATGTCCGATCTCTACCGTATTATCGAAGATAACCAGCCGCAGCTGGTTTCAGGATCGCCTTATTCCGGTTTGCAGTCCGATATATCCGAACGAAGGCAGAATATTTTAAAGCAGCACTATGTGAAAAAAATGCTGGATGACCAGCACGCTGTGATTCCGTTTCCTCCGCGCATCGTCGCGCAACTACATCCCCATTTATATTCCCTGAAAACAGCCAAGTAGGATGCATGAGACATGTCCTTCGGTTGCCTGTTCTGTGCGTTTAGACAATGCTGCCGAACAATATTATATATCGCTAATCAGTGTGGATATTTGCAATTGACGTTGATCAATGTTGTTACCCTGAGCTTTATAGTAGGGTATTATCTGCGCGCCATAACCCATAAAGTATTAATATGAAAATTGAAGAGCCTGATACTCCTCCCGTCATAAAAGGTTTTGCCCTGTTTGCTTTGGGATTCCGTCCATTTTTTCTTGCTGCCGGCTTGAGCAGTCTGTTGTTGATGGTTTTCTGGTTAAGCGTACTCGGCGGAGCGACAACGGCGAGCATTTATTATCCCGGAATTTACTGGCATTCACATGAAATGCTGTTTGGCTTTGTAGCTGCAGTCGCGGCTGGTTTTCTTCTAACCGCAGTGCGCAACTGGACCGGCATTCAGACCTTGCGGCATACGCCGCTGGCGCTGTTGACCTTGCTCTGGTTGCTGGGACGCCTGGCGCCGCTTGCGGTATTTCAATTACCCGGATGGTTGATTGCCCTGATCGATCTCAGTTTTCTACCCGCAGTGGCGGTTGGCATCGCGATGCCGATACTGGCGAAAGCACAAAAATCCAATTACATTTTTTCTATTTTGCTGTTACTGATGACTGTCGCCAATCTGTTAACGCATCTGCAATATCTGGGTATTACCGAACATACTGCAAATATGGGTATCAGTCTGATGTTATATCTGATTGTCGCGCTGATTATGGTTATGGGCGGGCGCGTAATTCCTTTTTTCAGTGAACGTGGTGTGCCGGGCCTGGAGGTGCAAAGCTGGTCATTGATAGAAAAGCTGTCGCCCTATAGCATTGCTGCGGTGGTGCTGGTTGCTTCCATCCTGCCCGACTCAATGATTCTTTTGCCGGTTGCCCTGTTTGCTGCGCTGGTGCATGGCATCAGGCTCTATGGCTGGTACGACAAAAAGATCTGGTCGGTGCCTATGGTCTGGATTTTACAGTTGGGTTATCTGTGGCTGGTCATTGGCCTGCTGTTGCTGGCGCTTGTGCCATTAGATCTGGTTCTGCGCGAATTTGCCGTGCATGCCTTGACTTCGGGCGGGATCGGTCTGATTACTATGGGCATGATGGCACGCGTAGCTCTGGGTCACAGTGGTCGGGAGATAGCCGCCGGTCGCATGGTTTTCTGGGCCTTTGTGCTGGTTAGCCTGGTGCCCCTGTTTCGCGTGTTGCTGCCGCTGTTGTTGCCCGCCTGGTATTTACAAAGTTTAGTCCTCTCTGGCGGCCTGTGGTGTGCAGCTTTTCTTTTATTTGTTGTGGTCTATTTTCCTATCTTGATCAGGCCGCGAGTTGACGGGCGGCCGGGTTAGCATGCGCGTTTTGTTTCCAGCTTTCTGCTCCAGTCTAAAACCTGAAAGATAAAAGGTCTTGAATTTTATCCAGCACAGCGCCGGAAGATAATACTTAAAGGATCTTATTTTTATACCGATACTCAAATAGAGAAAGTCCCGCTTGTCGTTACCATTGATGGATTGAACAAGATACCGGAATATGTCGGTAGCTGTTATGGAGAGCAAAAAAATGAAGGATCTACCGCAACCGGGCATTATGCGAGAGCGTTTTCTTGTTGCTGTTATGGCGCAGACGCGGCAGGCAAAAGCAGATGACAGCTATGTGGTGTTGCTGCGTTTTGATATTGACGGATTCAGAAAACTAAATGAACAGTTTGGTTATCTAGACGCTGATCGGGTTCTGAATGTGCTGTTTTCCAGGATGAAAGGTCAGCTGTTGGACAACGAACTGGCCTGCTGGCTGGGTGCCGATGAGTTTGTCCTCTCACTCTGCATAAATAGTAAGGATGAAGTCGAGAGCAGGGTGTCAGGTGTCTATGCTCTGTTGCGGGAACCCTGTGACATCAGCAATGTCAGCTTTCAGCCCAGGCTGAGCCTCGGTGTGGCTCTTTACCCGGACGATAGCCTGGAGGGGGATGGCCTTGTGCTGGCGGCGGAATCTGCGCAGCAGCATGCCAAGACTCGCGGGGGAGCGCAGATAAATTATTATTCCAATAAAATTCATGAGCAGGCACGTTATCTAGCGTGTCTGGAAAAAGATTTGCAGGGTGTGTTGGCGCGTAAAGAATTTTATCTGCTGTATCAGCCAAAAGTGGATTCAACCACGGGAATCATCAAGGGTTTTGAAGCCTTGCTGCGCTGGCAGCACCCGGAGCGGGGTGTTATTTCCCCGCTTGAGTTTATCCCCATTCTCGAAGAAAACAGAATGATCATTGACGTGGGTGAATGGATTTTTTCCGAGGTTTGTCAGGCGTTGGATCGATGGAAAAAAGCAGGTGTCGATGTGGTGCCGGTGTCGGTCAATGTTTCCATGTATCAGTTCAAACAGCCCAGTTTCGTTGCGCGGCTGGCGGATATTCTTCAACAGTATGATATTGATACTAGGTTGATCGATATAGAAATCACTGAAAGCTGTCTGATGGATGACGGTCAGGAAAATATCGCTATTCTGAATCAGATAAAATCAATGGGCATGGGCATTTCCATTGATGATTTTGGTACAGGTTATTCCTCGCTGAGTTATCTCAAACGTTTTCCTATTGATACATTGAAAATCGATCGTTCCTTTATTACCAATGTACACAACCGCAGAGAAAGCGACAATGCGGGTATCGTTACCGCTATCATGGCCCTGTCTCATAGTCTGCATCTGGATGTGGTGGCCGAAGGCGTGGAAACAGCGCATGAACTGGCCTTTCTGTATGCCCTGGGTTGCAGAACGATTCAGGGTTTTTTGTTCAGCAAGCCGCTGAAGGAATACGCTGTGCTGGAATTACTGGAAACGTCTTTTTGCATGGCAGAAACGTTGGAAAAAGTTCGTCAGGAACTGCAGGTCAGGGAGATCATACCCTGATATTGATTCCCCGCGTATGTGTCAGCGTTCTTTTTTTTGTGAGGCTTCGACGTTCAGCGGTTCTGCGATCATGATAGCTGCGCGTATCAAGCAGTACCTTCTGTTTACCCCGGCGGCGATCTTTGTCGCGGCGATCGATGCGCCGGCGTTTATCGATGTACAGGTCGGTGCTCACAGGTGTACCCGCCGACTTATGTATGGCGCGCGTTGCCGCAAGCCTGGACACCGGTTCAATACCGGTTTCGGCGCGGTTGCTCTGGCGCAAAGACTGCACGCCGATATCGTCAGCAGGAGGGGTAATACTACTCATTGTTGGTTAACCATGTTTTGTTATTACATAATTTTTTGAATAGTTCCAGCAATTAGCCGGGTTTGTTACTCTCAAATATTGAGACACGCTATTTGTATTTTTGCTGCATTTTTTCTGTATTAGTATCATTTTATTTATAACTCGAAACCTTTGACCTATATCGAAGGTGGTAGCCTGTTATCTGCTATTCTTAAATCATTATATAACCATACCTTTGTAACGCATTGTTATAAAAAAACATTAATTTTTGTGCGCATTGGTTTGTTGAATATTTGTACAAAATCTGTAGTTTTTGCAGGATATTATTGAGGGGCAATGGTAAGATATTAACCATTGAAGAATTGTTCGCTTATAGAATAATGTTTTTTGTTGATTATAACTGTGAGCGCAGAGGCCAGATAAAGCCATAGGCAAGCTGGAACAATTCAATTTTTTTTGTGCTTGAGCGGTTCATGACAGAGCCATTTGTAGTAGAAAAATCAGATCCTGAAAAAGAGCCATAGCCAGGGTTGCAAGGGGGGGAAGTGTGCAATCTGATAAAAACAGGCTGAAGCCATCGGAAGACTTATTGCCGGAAACAGAAGCCGTAACTTCCGGGCCGGCGCTGTCCATGCAGGCCCAATCGCTGTTGGGTTTGCTGGATGAATTGAAAGGCACCGGTTCGGGTTCTGTCCTTTATTCACAACTTGAGCGTATCCTGCGAGAAAACGAACAGGACTTTGACGAGCGTGAACAGCTTTATCGTTATTGGCTGCGGCTTTTTCTGGGTGGTTATATCCGGCACCTCAAGCCGGGTTCATCCATGCATATTCACGCCAAACTAATCTACAAACAGTTACAGTTGCCGCTGGCTACGACTACCCTCAAAGGCTTGCGTAAGCATATGAACATGTTCAGCATGCATTTGGCGCGGTTGGACATGCTGGATGAATCGGTGCTGAAAAACACACTGGAGCCGGTGTTAAGCTACTATGCCAGTGACGAAGTAGAGAGTACGGTTGCGAGCAGTGATCTAGTCAACAGTGCGCAAACGGCGGCACTGGAGCCGGAGCATAAACCTGATTCGGTGCGGGCGCAGAAAAGAGCGCTTGAAGGCATGATCGATGATCTGTTGCCGGATGAAGGCCGGGATACAGAAGAGCGCTTGACCTCAACGTATCGTCAGTATCTCAGTAGCCAGTATCGGGATACGGAAAAAGTTCAGTCGATGCTGAGCAAGCATATCAATGAAACCATCGAACAGAATCAGCAGTTTGGTGATATGTTGCATGTGGTTCGTCAGGGACTGGATGAAGCTGAGTCTATCAGTGAAATTGATGTTTTGCGTCAGTGTCTGA
>VAPK010114216.1_pt1 | contig 14887 bp, 13 predicted proteins | sample 3395031 | NCBI WGS metagenome assembly VAPK01 (sample SAMN08290443, study PRJNA428436) | hydrothermal vent metagenome | isolation source: Deep-sea hydrothermal vent chimney 1 | place: Pacific Ocean: Juan De Fuca Ridge
TCATCCCAGCCTTCTCCCCCCTCGGGGGAGAAGGAGCAAAAACTAAATAGCCGTCTGAAGACGGGGGATTTACGGATCCCCTATCGGAGACTTTAAATATCGATATTTCAACTTTAGGTTCATGGCTCGACAAGCTCACCACGAACCTAAAGCTTGGTAGAGGACAGAAATTCGGAACACTTATTTAGATTCCGGCATGCATGCCGGAATGAAAAATCAGCTACGATTCTGCCATCTGCGGGGTAAGCAGTTACCATATTTCTATGCTCATGATCTCATATTATGGCGCGCTGCCACCTACGAAATCAGAGCGAGGGGAACCCCAATCCTGTCCTGACGCGCGATTCTTGGGAGCAGCTTTATCTGTGGGATAAGCTTTATCGGGATAACCATTGCCGCCTGGATTACCCGTGCCACCATTGGTGTTATCATTATAGCTGCCACCCGCGTTGCCGTTGTAACTACCCCCTGCGCTACCATCATAGTCTCCACCTGCTGCACTACCGTTGTAGCCATCCCCCGCGCTGCCATCATTGCCATCATTGCCACCACTTGCTGCACCACCGTTGTAGCCACTCCCCACGCTGCCATCATAGCCTCCACCTGCTGCACCACCGTTATAGCCACCACCCACGCTGCCATCATCACCACCTGCACCGCCGTTGTAACCACCACCCGTGCTGCCATCATAGCCTCCACCGGCGTTGCCGCTCCCCCCCCCTGCATTATCGTAACCACCAGCATCGTCATAAGCGCCAGCGGATTTATCGATTGGCTTGTCCTCTACCTTGTAAATCATGATGGTGACTGAGGAACCCAGCATGCTGATACCACCTGCTGAGGGGGTTTGCTTTACAACCATTCCGCTTCTGCCTGCATATTTTTTTACTGGCTGACGGATGTATTTGGTATTCACATTGAGTCCGGCTCGTTGCAAAATCTCCAGTGCGTATCGCTCAGACTGACCAAGCACGCCCGGCACACGAATCATACTGCTTGCGGCAGGATTATTTCGTGGCTGCATTTCTCCACGATCCAGGGGTCCGGCCAAGACAACGGAGGCCGCGCAACAGACTGTCACGCCGACCAGCCATGTCATCATTAGATTTAATTTAATCCTCTTGTTGCACATTGTTTCCTCCGTGTCTTATCAGATGAATTTCACGAATGTTCGATTGCCATTCCGGCCAGCCAGCAGCCAGCAAAGAAATAGAACGAATACGAACGGGGCTGGGGGTCAAACGCATCAGATCTTGCCTGAACCAGAACCACTCTCCCGCTGGGATGGGCTGCCCATCGACTTTTGATTTTTGGCTATTTGCTTCCAGGCTATAAAAACGGCTGGTATAAGCCTCTTTGCCACAATGGGATCCCCCTGCCGCATCGTCATAGCACACTGAAATTGACAGTGGCGAAATAGTTGTCTTTTTTCCTGAACCCGACTCGCTCTGTCTGACAATTTTCACCCGGGCCTGAAGCATCAACCTGGCTGCACCACGCACATTGACCTCCAGTTGTTGCCGCAATCCGGCGATGAATTCATCTTCATTGCCGCGCAAGACAAGCCCATCAGCAGCGACCGAGAATATTTCCGTCTGTCGTTTTGATTTGCTGATATTCTGAATCGAAGACCAGTGCTGTATACCTTGCGTGAATGCTCCGTTGACGATCAGGTCGCCGGGTGCCTTCCAGGCGGGCACCGACGAGGCCGGATCGGGTTTGCCTGGCTTAATATTTGTCAGCACAACCGGTGCTCCGGGAACTTGCTCGGCAAGCATCATATTTTTCGGTCCCTGCAGATAGGTCACGCCACGCCCCATCTCATTGCGTGATTCGATGGGTGGCCAGGCCAGGAACAGATCATGCGGGAAGCCCGCATAGTAATCTGGAATAGGGTTTACTGCCTCGACCACAATATAGAGCAAGGTTCCAGGACTATCGGGCGAAACGGAGAGACGCCAACGCAATTCAACCTGATTAGAACGTCCCCTGAGTATCGGACCTTGCAACAGATTAAAATGGCGAGCCTGGGAAGCTAACAGCCAGCGGTCAAATAACATCACCTTCACTCGTTTCCGCCAGTTGGCGGCATAACGAAAGCCAAGCGTATATTGTCTGCCTGGCAGTACGCGCGTCAGATAAATCGCATGAAAACCATGCCCAGAATAAAATCCGCGATCTAAAAAAGAACGGCGGTCAAAAGGTAAAACTCGATGATGATATTCCGGCCCGGATGGCAACTCAACGACACGCATAATCTCGACTGGTTCACGGACATAGATGGGAGCTGAAGCCTGAGAGCTTGCGCTCGGTATGAGCCAACTGACAAGCATAAAACAAAGGCTAATCCGACGCAGGAATAACACTCGACTTCAACCTTTAGCTTCCGCCATAGCGTTGCGCCAACTCATATACTGCCTGTTCAATCATAGCGCGTAAGGCCTTATCAACGCCCTCCTTGCTATCACTGGAGACACTAACATCGGCGCCTTTCGTATTGATACCCACCATGGAACCCAAAAATGAGCCAACTCCTGAAACGGACATGCCGCTCTGCTCTACCTTTTTACTCACGTTAATGGCATCAAGAACAGCACCGCTACTGGCATCAATGATACGGATATCCATTCCTATCTCAGCATCCTTGCCGCTGCTTTCCAACCCCAGTCCCCCTATAGTACCCGCAAAACCTGAACTACTTGCACTTGAATTGGCCTCGGTAATAGTGGCAATAAAAATATAATTTGCACCGGTCATTTGTTTTTCGGCAACTCGCCCCGTGGTTCGTCCCTGCTGATTTAACTGTTTTTCCCGATAGACGCTTTCATCCAGCCGTTGACGTTCCATAACCAGAAAGCGGTGGGACTTGACCAGGGCGGTAATAAACATATCTGTGGCCGAGGCCGGAGACACTTCACGCACCGTGCTTTTTACCTGGTAAATAGTTACCTTGGGCTTTGCACCCGCTACTGGTTTCAGGTTCTCCAGCCGCTGCGAGGTGGCGGAATGATCCGAATGGGCATCACCAGCCATAGTATTAACCGGGAACAATATCAAGACAGACACAAGCATCCCGATCCATCTCATATTAATATTTTTAATCATCCTAATTCTCCCCATAGATTATTTGATTTATTTTTTCTGACAGCGGAATGCGCTGATTCCATCCGATATACAACGATACCCCCTTGGCGCCAACCGTCGAACTGGTCCAAATCTCTGCTTACGATTCTTCGGCGAACGATAGGTGCAGATCATGTAAGCACCATCAATTGAAGCATAACCAAGCTGCAAGCCGCTGCCACGATCATCCGCTTGCCAATGGGTAGGAAGCATGTCGCCTTTAATTCCCAAAAATGCCTTGGGGCATTGAAATGAAAGATGGTCATTCTGCTGCCCTGCCGCCCCATTGCCGGGAGCAGCTGGCGTACCACGCCAAACAGGTTGTTCTGCTATGCCAGCAACAGGGAACAGCAAAACAGCCCCCAGGATCAGATTCAAAAGAATCGTCTTGCACCATCGGTATATTCTCCTGCCGCTATCTTTCATGCTAACAAATCTAGCAATCACACCCGTAGCCATCAACCCCCGATCGGGGACCCCCTGATTTAGTCTTATCATTCTATTCTCCTGAAATCAGGCCAAGTCTGATCGCTTCAATCACAGCCTCGGCACGACGAGATACATTAAGTTTCTGGTAGATCACCTTGGTATAACTCGAAACCGTATTCGTGGTCAGGCCCATGAGATCTGCCACCTCCGGCCGACTGTAACCTTTGGCGATTAACCTGAGTACTTCTTGCTCACGCCCAGTCAACTGCTGCGTTGCTGGCTTTTGTTCCACTTTCTGTTCGGCAAAGTAACGCAAAATACGCCGAGCCACTCCGGGAGAAATCGGTGGCTGACCATTAACGATATCCCTGAGCATCTCAATCTGGCTGTCTCTTGGCTGATCCTTGATCAGATAACCGTTGGCCCCCGCCCGCAGAGCTGAAAAGACATGATGATCATCATCAAAGATCGTCGACATCACGATGTAGGTCTCCGGCTGCTGCAAAACCAGTTCATTAACCAGCTCTAGACCATTTCCATCAGGCAGATTGATATCCACAAGGGCCAGCAAAAAATGATTGCGGGCACACTTTTCACGGGCTTCCCTGAGCGTAACCGCACTCTCTGGAACAGCATCAGGGAAGGCGCTGAAAATATTTTTCATCCACCACTCCCGCGTTTCGTTATGGTCCTCAACAATTAAAATCGACTGCATAATCAGCTATCCCCCTCCACTGGGTTCATCAAGAGGCACAAGAAATGTAACGACAAAAGAATCCTTTTTAATTTGATAATCAAATTTTCCGCCAAGCTCCTGAATCCTTGACTGCATATTATGTAGACCCTTGCCAGTTTGTAATTTATCCGGGATCTGTTTGCCCGGATTATTCTGAATCTCCAGGTAAAAATAACTATCTTGGATATCCATCAAAACAGAAATCCTGGATGTTCCCGTATGTTTAAGCGCATTGGTTAACGATTCCTTAAAGGCCAGGTTTATGTTGTAATACTGTCGATTGGTAAACAGGCCTTGTTGCAGATCATCTTTGACAGGCCAATACAATTCTAAGCCTGCCGATTCACATCGCTCTTTGGCCAGGATGCGCCACCGAGAGAATGCCATCTCGTAATCCACAGGTTCCTTTTCATCCATACTGTAAATAACTTCACGAAGCGCAGAAAGTGCGGAGCTGGCAAGGTTGGCCTCTTTATCACTTGCCGACTGATGCACCAACGTCAATAATTGTCCGCCAACCTCGTCATGCAGGTCACGCATAATGCGCTGGCGTTCCTCATTCATGCCGCAGGTATATGAATACAGCTGCTCCTCGGTCCGGCGTACAATTTCCATAAGCGAGCGAACAATTTTGACATCATCCGGCAGGAACAGGCGTCGACCGTTCTCAGCGTAACAGAGTTCAAAGGCAGCCTGACCACGCATGGAGGGCACCAGCATTTTTCCACCATAATCCTGTAAGCGTACCTCATCCAATGCGGGTATCCGCGATAAGTACATTGGGTGAAAAGTCTCATGCAAAACATCCCCCCACCACTTTTCCGAATCATCCGCTTCGCGTCGTACCATACTTAGAACCAGAGCCGGTAGAAATTGTCCAATATCGCGGTGTGAATTTGCGAACAGGCGTCGCCAGACCCATTGCCGGATCGGAAAATAACACCAGCCTGTAAACAGGATGGCCAGCGGCAGGGTGTAGGAACCCACCTGCGGCAATAACAATCCGATGATCGCATCCATGGAGATAACGGCAAGGCCAGCGATAAACCACAGCCAGATATTCAACCACCAGCGTTCTATATCAAACAACCGATAACGGATCACACCCAATACAAAACCGATATACATGATCAACGCCGCCACAAAACTCCACACTATCGGCAATAGGGGTCGATGTAGAAACATTCCCGGAATGAAGTACAGGATCATGATAACGGTAATACTGACAAACACAGACACCAGGACCCATTTCAAAGCAGCGTGGTCAACCGGTTTGTTACGTGACTGAAGCCATTGTGCGACCCCAAAGCCAACGGCCAGAAGGAACAGAATAATAACCGGAAAATAATAGCTGTGGACAGGCAGTTCCAGCCATTGTCCCTGCTCGTTCAGCCAGACAAGCAACACGAAAATTGCCAGAATACGCGCCATTGGCCAGGCCTTCAACGGATGAGGGTAGCACCAGAGCAGACCAAGTCCACCTGCAGCATAGGTAAATATGCCGAGGTGATTTAAGGCCGTAAAAAAATGAAATTGATTCGGATTGATAGCCAGTTCACGGGAGGTGTAGACAGCGGCACTGGATGCGGCAATAGCAAAACCGACACCGGAAATAAGTAGCAGCCTTGCCGGTAAAGAATCCATCCGCACGGAGTAGATCCCCGCACCCACCATCAAGGCTAGAAGTGCAACCAGGTTAAGAGCGAAATAGCTGAATGAAAGGCTGGACAGAGGACGCATCCCCGCAGGCTGAACCCTGACCTGGCGTCCATCGTCAAGTTGTATATGAACAATAGGCGCCCGCATTGCCTGGTATAGAGCCTGCTCACGACTTAGCAATCTGCGCCACTCTGAAAATGAAGATAACATATCTGGATCCTCGATCAGAAGTTCCTTATCAAGTGACATCCATGAGGATCTTAGGCCTCGGATTGACTGCAGAATGTCACCCGCAGCGATAATGGTTGCCGATGGACCATCCGGATCAACATTGGCAACCATTAACCCCTTTACATCGCTTTTAATAAAAGAAAGCCCCAGCCAGGGTTGATGAATAGTATAAAAAAATGAAATCCCGCTCAGAAGCGCACCAAACAAACCGGCAAGAATCAATAAATTGATCGGCGAACGGCCATAGCCAAGCAACGAACCTAATCGCTTTCCCTGCTCTCCTTGCGCGGATTTAGCCATGCCTCAAAAAAAAGCTGAGACGCTTACATTATTGGCCATCAACAACCCCGTTCGACTCTGCATTGAATATCCTTTTACCATCCAGCCCTTAAATTAAGTGTTCTAAATTCCTGTCCACTACCAAGCTTTACGTTCGTGGTGAGCCCTTCGGCTTTGCTCAGGACGAACGGTCTTCGACAAGCTCAGAGCGAACGATTTTAACTGAACAGGAATTCGGAACACTTATTTAGTCAGCGTATTGGTTTGTTATTGAAAAGAATGCTCCTGGTTGTCACTTTCCCATCCTTGACTTCAATTTCTAATGTCTTTGAGCGACGACTTTTTTTCTCTCTGACGACCAGCTTGTATTTCCCCACAAGCAGGGATCTGTCCAGCGGCAGACTCGCCCGCAATACAACAAAATCAGTTCGATTCACTCGCTTAAGTTCTAATGTTGCGCTTAGCGGTTTTCCATCCTGGTTCTGTGCCTTCACAAGCAGCCGTCCCATCCCAAAAGCATAAATTTTTTCTAGCGTTTGTCCTGCTTGAACGGTGACTAATTCTATTTGTTTGGGAAATGCACGATCACGATGATAAAAACGATCCGGTGACAACACCTGTAAGCGGTATTTTCCTGCTGGTAAATACAGTAAAATCGGGTCGAACGAGGTCTTATAGGCATTGCCTTTCGAATAGTTCGGACTGCTTATTGTCCTCTTCTTCTCACGCCCCTGCTCATCCACGGGAACCGCCCTAACCTCGGCACCAACAGCCTGTCCAGCTATTGTCACAGTTACCCGTATCGCACTGTCGTTGACTTTTACCTTAGCGCCCGGGTTCGTCAGTTCATCCACACCGGGTACGCAAGAAGTATTTTCGCCTCTTCTGCCACTAAATAAAGGATCTGAAGCCGCAGCACCCATCCCGGATTGGCGGCGCTTGAAGTATTCATCCTTGCAGACCTTGGGACAGCGTTTTGATTCATGCCAACACAGGTCATATACCTGCCCGACGTTACTCTTATTCATCCCTTGGGATTCCCAACATTGTTCCAGTTCGTGCGAACACTCCGCCTGCACTTTAATCGGTGCGGAGGATGGAGACAGCAGGTCCATCGCACTACCAAACAAACCGTTCAGCATATCACCAGGAGACAGGCGAGTGGGTGGCTCAGCCTGAGCAGATGAAATTCCAGCCGAAATAATAATAAGCATACCCGCCAAGAACAGCGTGAACCATGATGCCCATCCCGATCCCCTTCGTTTCATCCTTTCCCCCTGCGCCTTTACGAAATTCCGGTGGAATTAACGCACCGGGCCAATGTGTGTCCCCAGCCATAACACAAAAATGACTATCAACAAGGTACAAGCAACCACCAGCCAGAACAAAATCCGGTAAACCGTCAGCAGGTGCGAAAGTTTCGCATGTTCGCGAATAACCGTCTCATGCCTGCGCCCATAACGCAATGTAACAAACGCCATGACAGGCATAGCAATCATAAATACCAGCCCGCTGAACATGCTCAGCCATGAGAAGACGTGCATATCTTCTGTGTTCTGAATACCGCCCATCAATCCTTCCGCTGTCAGCCTCAGTATCGTGCCGCCTGCCAGTATACCGCCGAGCAAACCCAGCCTAACAAGAAAGCCCTTTTGGGCGAAGTTCAACCCAGACATGACACGCCTCTCCAGTCTAGTTGCACAGCGGCAATCCCGCCTGAAAATAGCACCCGCAGGCGTGGCATCCAGGCCTGATAACGGCATAAAATCCGTCGAGAATACTCCACCGGCTGAAAGCCGGATGGCTCCCTCTCCCAGGATATGGGAGAGGGTTCAAGAATCTGCCGCAACAACCCTCGAGGGAGAAGAAGCAAAACCAAACTTCCGCCTGAAGGCGGAGGATTGACAGATCCCCTATCGGGGACTTTAAAAATACTCCCGGGAATAATATCTTCATAATAAATCCCTCTTCCTGGAAACGAATAAGCAGGCTCCAGGTTTATTAAATCAGTCGAGTCTGACCTGACCATGTCGTTCTAAAAACGTCCTGCGACAACAGGCTTCGATCGCTTTGGATCGGCTACATCTGTCTGATTAATAAACTTCCCCTGGTAGTACAACGAACAACTCCACAGGTCGTCTTTCTGGAATGTCATCCGCCTTCCTGCGCGTACGATCACCTTCACTTTCCGTTGGTTTCTTACCATAGAAGAAGCGCCCGAACCCAACACCGTCGCGGCTCTACCCGGAAAACCCCTTACACCCAGACTACCTCCTCGCGTAATTTTACAGCGCACCTGGGTAGAAGCTCCCAGAGTCTTTGGTTTAATCTTCACCGGCACGGTAAACGCCACCTGGGTCGAGCTGGCCATGGCTTCAGACTGCGCGAAAAATATCATCAATCCCGCCATCACCAGCATCTTTATTATGTTTGCTTTCATTGTTTTCTCCTTTATCTCTTTATTTATCTCAGGTCTTGCAGCCTGTCCTTTCGGCAGCTAGCATCAATGCCGTCTGCCTACCAAAATCAGAGGCCCTGTTCTGAGCATATCCGGTATCTGCGGTTTGCCGACCAGCACCAACGCGCCGGTTCGCACGCTGTCCGGCACAGCTTGCGGCGCCGATTTGGCGGCAAATACCAGCGGCCCCGTCTTGACCGTATCCGGCACCTGTGGCTTGCCAACCAGCACTAGTGGCCTCGTTCTAACCGTATCCGGCACCTGCGGCTTAGCGACCAGCAGCAACTGACCGGTTCGCACGTTGTCCGGCACCAGCAACTTCGATCTAGGCGTGTCTGCAACAGATCGACCCACATCTACAACCACTTGCGGTACACGCTGACCAGCGTCATTACACTGCTGCAATTGTGCGCTGGTTAAACGCAAGGCACGGCGGTTTCCGCTATCGTAGCCGGTAAACGAAACCACTGGTCCCTGGCTAGACACCAACGCCTGACAGGCCGATACGCCGAAGCCACGATACAGATAGATAGCTTCGCAACGAGTCCCGCTACAACGCCAACGATCCTCGTTCGCGGTTTGTATCGCGCCCTGGGTTTTGGCTGCACGTTGCAAATTAGCCCGATAGAAGGATGGAATTCCACGACTTGGGGATCTTGCTCCGGCTGCCAATGCTGTATCCGGAGCCATCACCACAGCAGACGCAAGCATCATAACTATCAATGCAAAGCGTAATAACATCCATGCGCGCATATCCATTACCTCCAGTTCAAGCTTTTGAACGACCGACGAAGCGTATAAATCTGTCCGCCACGCAATGCCAGTTTCTGACTAGCGGCCAGCACATATACTATTAGGAAACCTAAACGAGGCGCGCCGGGAATTATTGTTATAATTACTTTCCTGCGGAATTTTATTTTTGATAAACACAGCCTTGCCAATCCCAATATTAATGGAACGACTACGCCCCAGTAACGTGTTAACTAAGGCTTGGGGAAGCCGAGCAGTCCTTGCATGACTAGGCCGACATAATTCTATGGTCAATCGTGTTCTAATGGTTTTTGATCCCCCTGCGGGAATATTCAAATTTGAAAATCGATTTTGTGATTCGGGTTCAGCACATAAAGAAAGCCTGTGCCTGTCCGGGTGCCCAACAAAATGATCGCCAATAATTCCTATGGGTAACTGCTTATTCCGTGACCTGTCCCGGGTACTATAAGCAACAGATCCAATATTTTTAAGTGTGATGGCTGCCGGCATTGCCGCCAATCTATAAAACTTTTTATTGCCAGCCCCATCACTATATGCAAAGCAGGCAGGACTTGGATTAGCAATACGCAGACGAGAGATGATCAGATCGGGCAAGCCGGTTGGAACATTTATGCCTCTACCTCCGTTCTGTTGTCCGGCTGATTGATTGCCTGAAGAACCTGACGTTCCTGTACGAACGGTTGGCGGACAAAGACGAACACCTCGTTTTAAATTACTTAAAATTTGAACAGCCCCGGTTCTGCTAGAAGCCTTAATACGAAGCCAATAATTTTTACCATATTGAAGCCTTGCGGTGCGCGGCAGTTGAACCCGAATGGCCCTGCTATTCCAGGATTTAATAGCCAGATTAACACTCATGCCATTGCCTCCCAGCTCGATTATCCGGCCAGCTGCTGAATTCCCAAAAGCACTGCCTTTAAGGGTGAACCTTCCACCTGGGGATAGACAGGATTTTCCTCCAGCAAATCGGAAGCCGGTGATATTCGGTTTAATGGTTTGCTTACTGCCGCCAACTTGAGTACTTATCCCGCCAACAACCCGACTCGCACAAAAATCAGCAGGAAAACGAATACGGCTGTTCCGGTTTCCGCTGACACCATTCCAAAAGTTGATGCGCAGAAGCACGCTGCGTCCGGCGAGAACACTCATTGATGGTGTTGGCGTATTGAGCAGACCGGCCGTTGCGGTCATGGCAAAGCGGACGTGGCGAGTTGCCCCTGCCGGTATGCGCGAACGTAAATAAACAACTGAGCGTAAATTTAGCCGATTACGGCCAGCATTCACAAAACCGTCCACGTTGAAAACCTGCCCCTCTGAAGCAGGAATAAAGTCGCCTCCAGTATTCTTGAGAACAAGGTCACCATCAGCAAAGGTAGGGCCATCCGTCCGGCACTCATAAGGCCGCTTTAACTGCGTACGGATACTCTGAATTACAAGATGGGGAGGCAGTTGTCCTGCAGGCTGTGACACCCCTCCACGTAACGCGCTTTGCTGGCAGAAATTGCGCGGAAACGTATAACGAACCGTTTTTGAATTATTACGGTAATTGCTTTCCAACAAACCCCGGTTTACTCTGGAGCCGGTTAAAAGTTTAATCCCTAAACGCCGCGTTTTACCCGCAAGCTCGGAATAACGGTTAACAGGAAAAACGCCTGCACGGACATCAGTCACATCAAGATCATCTCTGATCTGAAAGGTTTGCCCCGGCGCCACGGATAAAATTTCACCATAAGGATATACTTTCCTTATGAAAAAGACAGGTGATAAGCCATCGGCTGTTATTGGGCGGATACTAAATGAATATCTTCTCAAATCAGCCGCTCCCTGACCTACATTCTTCACTGTCGTCTCTAATTTAATTAGACCTCCGCGATAGGAACGTCCTGTCTGACAGGCACGCGTTGCCTGAGGAAGCAGGCTAACCCTTATTCGCACAATCTTCAGATCAGGCAGTGCACCAATATTGGATGGGTCAAACTTTGGTCGCGTGCCGATATGCACGGGGGGCTTGGAAATACCCTGCGATGTGCCTGGCAAGCTTGGCTTCGGCATCGGTTCACGCAGTAATGGCGGCGTAGCCATGGCCGGCAGAATAAAGCCGATGGTAACGGCAGCCATAATCAGTCGTGGTAGCAGGTATATTCCTCGAATAATTTTCATTTCTTCCTCCATGTATTTAACTGACCTTGTTACTACCGGGCTCCCTTACAAAATACCGCGAATCGTCAAATGCTACATTCTGAAGCAAGAGTTTGAGCTTCGACGATCAACCAGAACCAGTCATTCTATCTTCTTGTCAGCCGTGTGTTTTCCATTCCGCATGTATCACCACGGCCAAATTTTCCTGTGAGGGTTAAAGTATTATTACTTCTGAACGACGGTGCTTCGTCCACATTCGCCTGCCTAAGAAGTGCATTAATTGAAGCCCGACCGGGGATTACACCAGCTTGAGGTCTTGCACAGATATAGGGGCCTATAGCCACCCGCAGATGATGCCGTTTCGACTGAACAATCTGGTGGGGAATATTGTTAAACTGCACGCGAAAAGTGCCTGTCTGACCGGCGGCAATAGCCGCAATGGAAAGCTCCTGTTTCATCGAGCATCTAGGCCAATATGCACATCGCCCGATTGAATGCCGCGTCACACGCGGATCTCGTAGAGCATCCGCATTCGCCGATTGTTTACCAACAACAGCTACCGACAACCGTGTTGGCCGACTGTTTTGCGAAGCATTGTTCTTTACCTTAATCAGGAATGTCAGCGAAATCGGATGTGTTGTGCCATTATCCCATTGCCCCCCTCCCCGGAAAGATTCTTTAAGAGTAACGCCTTCAATACTTGTTATTGCCAAATCCTGTTTCGGCTTTAGGAGAATACCATTACGGACCACGGTATTATCCGCCATATAAGAGTCCCGGTAAGTTGCATTGCTCGTAGTCAGCAATCTAAAAACCGGATTCCAGGCCCTGCGATTGATATTCCTGTCAAAGTTGCGCGAATTAATACGCACATTCAGCAGCATAGGAAGCGTTTGTCCGGGAGCGACGGTAACAAATCCATTGGTCGTAAATTGAGGGCGTGCATTGATAAGGATACTGGTCATATAACCCACTTTCACCCGTCCGGCAACTGTTCCCAGATTTTTAATCTCGAGTTTAGCAACCACATTGTCGCCTATGCTGATACCACTCGTTATTGCATTCTGATTGTTTACCTTGAGTCCTTTTAACATCAGTTTCATTTGTGCTGTGCCCCTGCGACTTCCGGCATCAGGAATCCTTTTTCCAACAGGAAACTGTGGTTTGGCAATCCCACTAAAATCATTAGCGGCTAAAGTCAGACTACTATTTACAGCTAGAGTTAAAAACACTACCCCCATCTTATACCATCTTGTTGCTTTCATGTTTTCACCCTTGTTTACATCCATCGTTGTGGCATCCTTTATTAATAAAAAATTATGAATGCAGTGTTATTCTATGTTTATACTGCCCTGTTTTATTGCCCGAGAAACCCTTTTATCAGATTACCAACTCCACCCATTTGCTGGGGTTTGGCTGGTAGTTTAAAAGATGACGCGGGAATAGATCTGGTGTTCATCGACTTCAGATGCACACGATCATCCATACGAAGCAAAGCCATGCTCTTGATGGCAACATCTTGTTGAACCCGGTTCATAGACGCGAATGATATCATCCCGGTCGCGGCTTTAGTGATTGCCACCATACCCAGCACGGCATCCTGTAAATCTTTGTTCTTCCCAAGCACGACTTCATGCGACCTTCCATTTTCTACAAAGCGGTACACTTTTCCCCTAATGCCAGCAATGGTTTCGGTTTTCCCAGTATCTTGGTATTTGATTGGAGTCTGTGTTTTATGCTGGCCTTTGTTTCCCTTACCCAGGGCTGCCATCATTTTTGAAAGTTGCGACAAATCTTGAACCACTTCACCAGTAATAGCATAAACTTTGTCACCCAGTTTGAGCATGCTTGTCTTGTTCTTCATAGCATCAGTCATATCCATACGGACATGCTGTTTATCGGCATACAGGATGGTTTGCACGCCATTGCCATCGGGTGAGGTCATTTTGTAAACTGCAGTCACATCGGCAAAAACAGCTTGCGAGCTTATTAGCATCATGCCCGTCAACGTAGCGGTTAAATAAAACTCTTTTTTTATTTTCATGTAACGCCTCCCTTTTTAATTTTTTCCAATTTTTAAATCAGAACTTCCAGAGCCGAGGTACTTTTCCCTTTTCCTGGTTTGATGTTTCATGGATCCATCTTTATTTTATCTTGCCACAGGTATAATAATGTTCCATGAACTCTTGTGACACAACCCCCCGATCAGGGACCCCCTGATTATCCCCGAACCATTAATTGAAACAATTCAAGAAACGGATTTCTATAGACGACAATCTGTTTTACATAAGAACCTTTATTGCCGAGGAATCCATTTCACCCGGGCATATCCTTTCCCTTCACCATATACCTTTAATCGGATTCCTACATCGCTAGCATCTGCATCATTTGTGCTGTTCAACCATTTCAGACTAAATTCACCATCACTAGATTTCCAAAGGGCATTGCCTCCCCAACCGGATTTCAATATACCGTGTCCATTCGGTGAAATAACCACAGCGGAAGACACATTGCCGCAGCTAAGACCGACCCCAGGAATGCGGCGATTAACAAGACGAGAAGCGCCATCAAGAGCATTTTTCCGACGGTTCTCTCTGCACGTATGCCATACGCTTTCAGGAACCCTGTCGGGAATCTGTAAAAGAGCACCGTGCTGATTTGTCTTTACATGCCAGATAGCGATACCGCTTTCCGGAGCATCGGCATCATAACCGTAAGCAGTATAACCGGCACGGTCCCTCCTCCCTTTTGACTGTTTCTCACGGTATTCAAGAATAAAATATTCATTGGTACCTCGACTTGGGTCATAAAGGATAATTGGCCCGCCATTATAGGACTGAGCGTAAACCTCCGAGGGTGCTCTTAATAATATTGAGCCTGCATTGGTAACGGAATAGATGCGAGGTTTGAGCCAACCAAGGCGACTTCGATGCCAGGGGTCAAGTAGAAAGGTCGTGTTCGGATATCGGTTGGGTAAAGCATAATTGTAGCCGGTACAGCTCATCAGCGACAAACCATTACTAAGGCACCTCGTTCCATAGATATCAATCGTACCTAACAAA
>VAPK010043061.1_pt1 | contig 14873 bp, 15 predicted proteins | sample 3395031 | NCBI WGS metagenome assembly VAPK01 (sample SAMN08290443, study PRJNA428436) | hydrothermal vent metagenome | isolation source: Deep-sea hydrothermal vent chimney 1 | place: Pacific Ocean: Juan De Fuca Ridge
GAAGCAACAGGTTCTGGTTCAGCAGCCGGTTCTGGTTCAGCAGGGGCAGCAGCTGGTTCAGGAGCAGGAGCTGGTTCTTCTTTTTCAGCAGGTCCTGCACAGCCTACAGCTAAAGTAAATGCTCCCAATAATCCCATTAGTTTCAGCATTTTATTCAATTTCATTGTTTTAAACTCCAGAAGAATTATTTTTCTTTAAAATCCAACACTTTATGACATCTAAAAGTATTATTAGTAAATATATACAGAAATTAGCACCGCCTTAAGCTTACGTCAAGAAACTACTTGCAGGTTTGTGATTTAGTTACACTTTAGTCTATGTTTAAGCATATTTCAGACTCTTTTAGTCCGCTTTATGACTCGTCGCTATTTGTCGTGCTTTCAATGCTAAATGTTTAGCCTCAATTGCTAATCTCCGGGCTCTTTCATACTCACCTGCATCAAGCTCGCGCATTGCAGAGCTAAGCCGTTGCCTAGCCTCAGACAAGACGTTAGCAGCCAGGTTCTCTGCATTTGCATCTTTTGCTGCTTTTATTGACTGTCGAGCATTGCTCATTTCCTGAACAGGCGCAGTCATTGCACAAGCACTGACCAATATAGTCAACAAGACAACATTTATAATATAAAAAATTCGTTTATGTAAGCGTTCAAATGACATGAAATCAGGTAAAATATCTCTGTAGTAATTAATGTAAGCTTGATATTTAAGACTTACTCAATAGTAAGAATAGTTAAATACTGACTAAAAGAAAGCTAACACTCGTCTCAAATACTGTCAAGACTGTAGTGTTTGAACTAATTTGAGATGAAATAAAATTAAATCCATATTTTAAGAGCCCACATAAAATTATGAGTACCAAAATATATCACAATCCACGTTGCTCAAAGTCTCGTCAAACACTTGAGTTACTCCATGAGAAAGGTGTTGATACAGAAGTTATCGAATATTTAAATACACCGCCCGACGCTAAAACCTTGAAAAAAATTTTAAACGGGCTTGGAATGGAACCAAGAGAACTGATGCGTAAAGGTCAGGATGAATACAAAACACTAGGCCTCGATGATGAAAGTTTATCACACGATGCTTTAATCAATGCGATGATTGAAAACCCGATATTAATAGAACGTCCAATTGTTATTACCAATAAAGGTATTGCGATTGGTCGCCCTATTGAAAACGTAAAGAAAATACTAAGCTAATGGCTGATATACTTGTACTTTATTATAGTCGCCATGGTGCAACCGCTAATATGGCACAACAGATTGCCTTAGGTATTGAAGACGGCGGCTGCAATGCTCGCTTACGTACTGTGCCGAATATATCAACAGTGACTGAAGCCACTGAAAATAATATCCCCGAGTCAGGCGCACCTTATGTATCACTTGATGACATGCAGCAATGTATTGCTTTAGCAGTAGGTAGCCCTACTCGTTTTGGCAATATGTCCGCAGAGTTAAAATATTTTTTTGATAGCACCAGTCCACTTTGGTTGTCGGGTGAAATGGTAAATAAACCTGCTGCAGTATTTACCTCAACCTCAAGTTTACATGGAGGCCAGGAAAGTACTTTGCTATCAATGATGCTACCCTTACTACATCACGGCATGCAGCTTATTGGCATTCCTTATACCGAAACAACATTATTAAAAACCCAAACGGGTGGAACACCCTATGGAGCCAGCCACACATCAGGAATTGATGGTACTTTACCATTAAGCAGTGACGAAAAAACATTATGCCAGGCTCTGGGTAAACGTCTTTCCTTAACTGCATTAGCTCAAAATAACGCAAACTTGATCAGAACAACTTCATAACGGCACTAAATTTTATGGCAACTAATTTTATGACTCCTCGTAACTCACTTTATATAACCTTAAGTGGTTACTTTTCACTTTTATTGTTACTTATTATCTGGCATGGATTTATTTTTCCTGCAAACAACCAACCGTGGCTGATTTTGGGTTTTATCATTGCTCCCTTATTGTTTCCATTAAGAGGATTATTAAAAGAAAAACCGTATACCTATGCCTGGACCAGTTTTGTGGTTTTTCTTTATTTTATGCATGGTGTCGTCGAAGCCTGGGCAAATAGTGATGAGCGAATACTGGCTTCAATAGAAATATTTTTAAGTGTACAAGTTTATATTGGTGCTATTTATTTTGCACGACTGCAAGGGCGAGCATTAAAAGAAGAAGCTGAGAATAAAGAGTAACTTAAAAGATCTCAGAGATAACCTTTAATGAAGGGAATGGTCAGTTTTCTTTTTTCAACCATAGAAGCTTTATCCAGTTTTTCAAATAAAGCAAATAGGCTATTCATGTCGCGTGGACTGCGTTTTAACAAGTAAGCCACAACGTCATCCGTTAAATCTAAACCTCGGTTTTTCGCCCGTTGCTGCAAGGCATACTGCTTTTCTTTGTCAGTTAACGCAGTTAATTTAAACGTTGGACCCCAGGACAATCTTGATTTTAAATCTGCCAGTTTTATATTTAATGAAGAAAGAGGTTCAGTTGAAGAAACCAGCATATTCACACCTTTTTCTCTGACTCGATTATATAAATTAAATAATGCATGCTCCCAATCTTCATCTCCAATCACTTTTTGAATATCATCCAGGGCAATAAGTGACATACCTTCTAATCCATCCAGCATAGCAGGCATTAAGCTTTCTTCAGCCAGGGGTAGATAAACAACGGGTAAACCTTTATTGCTTGATTGATGACAAGCTGCTTGTAATAAATGACTCTTACCCGCTCCATTTGTACCAAATAAAAAAACATAAGGTTCTTCCTGCCTTTGCAGGTTATAAACTACTTGCTCATTTTCTCCGGAAAAATAATTATCAAAAGTAGCATCATCATGTAGATTGATAGCTAATGTTAATTGCCGACTCATTGTATTATTAGCACCCAAGGATATTATTCTGCGTAAAGTTCGCTTTGAGTATAACGTTCATGCACATGGCGCAATACAACAGCGATAACTGCCGCAACAGGTAAAGCGAGTAAAATACCGACAAAACCGAATAACTGGCCTCCCGCTAACACTGCAAAAATAACTGCAACGGGATGCAAACCGATTCGATCTCCTACTAACCAGGGAGTTAACAACATGCCTTCCAGCATTTGACCAGTCAAAAAAACAATTGCGATGTAAAATAAGGGAGCTATTTCCTGAAACTGCATAAGCGCAGCGATACTGGCAATGACAATACCTACCATGAAACCAAGGTACGGTACAAAACTAACTATGCCGGACAATCCACCAATCAATAATGCGGTGTCAAGCCCAACAATCATTAAACCAACGGTATACACCACGGACAAAGCGAACATCACAAGTATTTGTCCACGAAAAAAAGCACCTAAGACTTCATCTGATTCCTTAGCAATAACAACAATAGTCTTCTCATTCTTACGTGGAATAAGCACATGAATTTTTTCGACCAGGGAATCCCAGTCACGCAACAAATAAAAGGTCACAACCAGCATCAATAAGAAATTAGCAATCCAACCCGCTAATATCAGACCAGAACGGGATATTGAGGTAAGGATGTTTGCCGCTATGCCCCCTGCTGTTTTCCAGTAATCGGATAATGACTGCTTTAGTGTATTTAAATCAAATGCACCGATGTCCAGACCAAACTGGTCTTTCAATAATGGCAACAAATAATATTGTGCACGATCAATATACAAGGGCAGTTTTTCTGCCAACACCACAACCTGTCTTTCAACCAGGGGTAATACAATTAATAAGAGCAACAGTGCAATTAACGAAAGGACAAAAAACACGACACTTACGGCTAATGTACGTGACATCTTTTTCTCAAGTTTATCTGCAAGTGGATCGGCAATGTATGCCAAAACCGCAGCGGACATAAAGGGCATAAGTATAGGAGCAAGTAAGTAAATCAAAACTGAAACAATAACAAATACAGCTAGCCATATACTTTTACTTGATTCAATCATGCCTTGTAACCTCTTTCTCTTTTAGAATATGCCAGGCACGCCTGCCCCATTCATCTATATAGGCATAACCACTCATTATCGTTGTTACAACAACCAACCACAAAATGCTATCCACTATTAGTGAATTTAAATTAATTACCTGAGAAAACATAATTAATAGTACAAGCAATATCTGAAAAACAGTATTGAGTTTACTAATAAACAGAGGTTTAAGTTTTGCTTCACCAATAAATTTACGATACAGCAGTGTACCGAGAACTATAATTAAATCACGAAAAATAACCAGGCTCACCAGCCACCAGCTTAATAAATTTTGCCAGCCTAATAAAAGATAGGCCGTCAACATCATGAGTTTGTCACCCATGGGATCAAGTATTACACCAAGCTCTGTTTCCCATTTGTAACGCCGCGCAAGAAAACCATCAAGGCCATCTGAAAGTCCACCGATGAGAAAAAGAAGTAATGCAATTAAATAATTTTGAGACCATAAAAAATACGCAATCGGTACAACCAGAATGATGCGCAGGATGCTAATTAAATTTGGAATATCTCTTTTATTCACGGCACCAGTTTATATGTAAGGTCAGCAGTTAATTTCCCGGGTTTATTCTCAGCAGATTCAACCCGAATAACTGGCTGATTGATATCTGTCACTAACACATGTCCAAGCGCGATAGCCTGAGCAATACCTAAGCGCCCACTACGACTATTGATGCTAAAAATCACATCATCTATATTCACCTGGTATGCCTGAACCTGTCTCGCAATACTTAAACTTTTCAAATATTTTATAACTTTATTATATGTTTTCAAATTTGATATATTTTTAACCTGAATGAGAACCAAACCACTTTCTTCTGCTGTCGTTTCCTGGGTAAAACGAGCAGATAAGACTTCACCTGTTTTAGACAAGCCTTCTTTTACTGCAGCACGTAAGCTATTGCTGTTACTGACTTCCCAGTCGTAGCGTTGTCCTGCTGAATACAAACTCCAACGTGTATTCCATGTTTTAGCAAAACTTAAATAAATTCTTCCGACCAGAACAGCTTCTGTCTGGTAACGTAAGGAAGCGTCTAAAATAGTATCCTCAAAATTACCCCAAACATCGGTGACTTGTAATTTTGACTGATCTGCCAGGTCCAGAAGAGGTAAACGAAATGGCAACCCCTTTTTTGTTGCTTCTTGTGCTATGTAGGTGCGGCTAATATGTGGCGTACTATTTCCAATCAAAATACGTTGTTTTTGATCATCAACAACTAACCAGACTAAAGTAACAGGGCGAGTTTTGCCCCAAACAGGTAAACCTTGCTCGCGTAATAATTTAGCTATCGTTTTTTTAGTAAAACGTAACCAGAGTTTCTGTGTATACGGTTTTGCTCCATCCGGTGCCGCGGGAATAACCTCATCACGCTTAAATTTCAAATATCGAAATTGTTGTATAAATAAAGTCGGACGTGGCACGAGCGCTTCATCCTCAGCCAACACAGCCGCCTCATTTCGCCCTGAAATTCTGACCAGGACTTCTTTCAAGGCTTCACGTACAACATAGCTCCGTTCTTCACGGCCCTGACCTTCAACAGGTACTTCAACCTCGTACAAATGAGGCACAATATCCGCATTAACACTGCCGGAGGGTAAAAATGCCGTTATTAACAAACAAATTGCCGTAAATACAAAATTCTTTATGCCGTTTATTCTTATTTTCATTCCATGCCTATGTCTGAATTGTTAAACTACTGCTCCATTATAACAGTATTGATCCTTAATTCAGGAGTTACCCGTGGGTACAAAAGAACCATCCAAGAACCAATCACTCAGTTATCGCGATGCTGGTGTCGATATCGATGCCGGCAATAACCTTATTGAGCACATTAAACCACTAGCTGCCGCCACTAAACGCCCCGGTGTCATGGCAGGCTTAGGTGGCTTTGGTGCATTGTTTGAACTTCCGCTCGATCGTTACAAGGAACCGGTTCTCGTTTCAGGCACTGATGGTGTTGGCACCAAGCTGAAACTCGCCATGGATCTCAATAAGCACGACACGATTGGTATTGATCTGGTCGCCATGTGTGTCAACGACCTGATTGTTCAAGGTGCTGAACCCCTGTTTTTCCTCGATTATTATGCCACAGGTAAACTCAATGTGGAGGCTGCAACCGATGTCGTTGCCGGTATTGCCGAAGGCTGCAAACAATCAAATGCTGCCCTGATTGGTGGTGAAACAGCTGAAATGCCCGGAATGTACCAGGCTGAAGACTACGATTTGGCTGGCTTTTGTGTCGGTGTGGTCGAAAAAAGCAAGATCATCGATGGCTCTAAAGTTAAACCCGGTGATGTGCTACTGGGTTTACCTTCAAGCGGCCCTCACTCAAACGGCTATTCGCTCATCCGTAAAGTCATTGAAGTTTCAGGTGCAGACTTGAGTGAGCAATTTGATGGTGCAACATTAGGCGAACGTTTACTCGAACCGACCACCATTTATATCAAACCACTCCTGGCCTTGTTAGAAGAGGTTGAAGTCCACGCCATGTCTCATATTACAGGTGGTGGTTTACTGGAGAATATTCCTCGTGTTATGCCTGACAACACCTGTGCCGTAATTAATAAATCAAGCTGGCAACGTCCTGCCGTTTTTGACTGGTTACAGGAAAAAGGGAATATCGACGATATGGAAATGTACCGTACCTTTAATAATGGCCTCGGCATGGTGCTTATTCTGGATGAAAGTAATGCCGATAAAGCAGTCGATATTTTAAAACAAAATCAAATCAAGGCTGTTCATATTGGACAAATTGAAACTAAAGAAAATGATGAAGCGGTTCGTATTCTGTAATGAACCCAGACTTAGTTTCACCTCTACGCTTAGTCGTATTAATCTCCGGTAATGGAAGCAACCTGCAAGCCATTATTGATGACATAACAAAAAATAATCTACCCGCCAAGATTGTTGCTGTCATCAGTAATAGGGCAGATGCTTATGGTTTAGAACGAGCAAAAAAAGCCGGTATTGAACAACGTGTTTTATCACACAAAAATTTTTCAGATCGCAAACAATATGATTTTGCATTAAAAGAACTCATTGATGGCTATCAAGCTGATTTAATTATACTCGCAGGTTTTATGCGCATCCTTAGTAATGAATTTGTTAAACATTTTTCTCACAAAATGATGAACATTCACCCATCTTTGTTGCCCAAATATAAAGGTATCAATACTCACCAGCGTGTGCTTGATGCTGGGGAGAAAGAACACGGCTGTAGTGTGCACTTTGTGACCCCTGAGCTGGATGATGGGCCGGTGATATTACAGGCAAGAGTTGCAATTAAGGATAACGATACGGCAGAAACGCTAGCGACCCGCGTACATGAACAAGAACACCGGATTTATCCTGAGGCTATTCGACTTTTTGCAGAGAATAAAATTAAAACATCATAATATGCGGTATTTATTAACATTAATTTTTTATTTTATTCTACATAGCATTGCATTTGCTGCGCCCATTAAAGACTTTACCGCAAGCTATGATCTCTATCACAATGAATTTTATATCGGCCAATCCACAAGAAGGTTAAAAACAAAAAACAAATTCCTTACATTTACATCTACAGCAGAAACGGCGGGGATTGCAGCCTGGTTTTTTAATATCACTATTACTGAAACGAGCAAATTACGGTTTAAAAATAAACGTCTGAATTTTTTCTCTTATCAATATAATGAAAAAAATAATGATAAAAATGAAGGCTATCAATTACGCCTTGATAAATCTCATCAGTTCTATAACTCTCATACAAAACAACTTTACCCTGCAGCAAAAAACTTACATGACACTCTCGGTTTTACCGTAGCTATTATGCTCGACCTGCAGGCCGGTAAACGAGAAATAACATACACTATCGCAGAAAAAGATAACCTCAAAACATACACACTAAAATTTATTAAAAAAGAAAAATTAATAACAAATACGGGGGAAATAAGCACCCTGAAAATGGAACACTATAATCCTCAAACAAAACACCGCTTTACCTTCTGGTGTGCCGAAAATATGGGGTTTTTACCGGTAAGAATTCGAAATATTAATCATAAGGGTGATGAAAACCTTCTAAATTTGACTCATTTTAATCAACAATCAATTTACCTGAACCTGGATAGCGAAGAACCCGATTAAGCACACGTATAAACGGTATAAATCAACATTATTTCCACACTATTTTCTCAAGTCCAGTCCAAATATCCCGATATATAATAAGTAATTCTTTATATTTGAAGGTATACATGTGTCTGTTAGCAGACTAAAAAATTCATTAATTTGTATCCTGTTTTCACTTCTATTTTCAATCTCGCAAACCAGCTGCGCAGAAGAAAAAGATGTGTATATTGGCGTGCTCGCTGTATGGGGAGAAAAAATCACCCATCAAATGTGGCAACCAACCATGAACTACCTGAATAAAACCATTCCACAGCATAATTTTATTATCAAACCACTCAAACTTGGACAAACTGTCGAGGTTGTAAAACAAAACAGCATAGATTTCATTATCACCAACCCGGGAAATTATATTGATTTGGAAGCTCGTTTTGGAATCAGTCGACTCGCCACATTAAAAACAATCAAACAAAATAAAACATCAAACCAGTTTGCTGCAATCATCTTCACCCGTAACAATCGTGATGATATTCAGTCATTAGAAGACCTGCGTAACAAGTCTTTCATGGGGGTGAAGAAAGGTGCCTTTGGTGGTTTTCAAATGGCCTGGTTAGAATTTAAAAACAAAGGCATTAATCCTTTTGAAGATTTTTCATCATTACAATTCAGTGGTCTCCCACAGGATAAAATTGTTTATGCTGTTCTTAATGGAAAAATAGATGCTGGCACGGTACGCACAACAACTCTGGAGCGTATGGCTGCGGAAGGACTCATTGACATAAACAAATTTAAAATCATCAATCGTAAACCAAAAAATGATTTTCCATTTATTCGTTCAACACGACTTTATCCGGAATGGCCAATAGCAAAATTAAAAAACACATCAGAAAAACTCGCTAAAGCAGTAAATATTGCTCTGTTGGAACTTCCTACAGATAGTTCAGTCGCAAAACAAGCCAGAAGTTCAGGATGGACCGTACCTCTTGACTACTTTCCTGTACGTAACTTATTCAGAGAACTTAATCTCTCACCCTATAAAACTAACCTGCCTGGTTTTTTTGAACGCTACTGGGTGCAGTCACTACTATTTCTTATGTTATTTTTACAACCTCTTTTTCTTTATATTCATAAATTAAAAATAGACTTACGCATTGATGAAGAAAAAATCGCACGATCAGAAACTGAATGGTCAAATGCACTCGATTTTCTTGATGAACCAATGTACATGGTCGATCTTAATGACCGTATTATTCGTGCCAATAAAGCCTTCTATAAAAATATTAACGCTAGGCCAGAGGAAGCTATTGGTAAGGTTGTTACTGACTTTACCCATCCTGAGGGTGAAAAAAGTCCCTGCAAAGTATGTCAGGCACGAAACGACCTGGTAGACACCGTACTTACCCTGGAAGCGGAAGATCCTGTAAATAAAGCAGGCGTACCTATGGAAATTAGTGTGAAAATTATTCGAAATAATAGTCATCAACCTATAGGCATAATTCAAAGAATGCGTGACCTGACAGAATCACGTAAAGCACAAAAAGCGCTACGCAGAAGCGAAACACTTTTTAAAGAATTACTGAATGCTACACCTGAACCACTTATTGTTTCTAATATTGATGGAACCATTACGCTGGTAAATTCCCGGTTTGAAAAAGAATTTGGATATGGCCGTGACGAAATTATTGGTCATAAACTAGAAAAACTTATTCCTGAAAAATATCATTCAAAACATAAATCTATGCGCAACGAATATTCTACTCTTCCATATGAACGTCCAATGGGACAAGATTTAAAATTAGAAGGTTTGCATAAAAACGGACAAATTATACCTATCGATATAAGTTTAAGCCCATTTACTATTGATAATGAAAAACTAACTATCTCTACAATTCATAATATAAGTGAGCGTATAAAAAAAGAAAATGAACTTAAACGTTTGGCTTCTTTTCCTGAATTTAGTCCTAACCCGATTCTTGAATTTAAAAAAGATGGTACTGTAACTTACGCTAATCCAGCAGCAATTGAACTTTTTCCTACTATTACAAAACAGGGATATAAACATGAAATATTTTCCGAACTTGATACAGAGTATTCATCATTAGAAAAATATTATGAACTCATTCGTAATATTAAAGTAGCTGATTCAACCTTTGAACAAAAAATTATTTTTAATCCTGAAACAAAACTTTTCCGCATGTACATCTGGGATATTACAAAATTAAGAAATCTAACTCAAAAAATGACATATCAGGCTACACATGATGCATTAACAAACCTGATAAACCGTCGTGAATTTGAAATACGTTTAGAACAATCCACGCAAGATGTAAAAATAAATAACAAAACACACTCTTTATGTTATATGGATTTAGATAAATTCAAAGTAGTCAATGATACCTGCGGGCATGTTGCCGGAGATGAATTGCTAAAACAAATTTCATCACTAATCAGTTTAAAGATCAGAAAAACGGATACCTTTGCCCGTCTGGGTGGTGATGAGTTTGGATTACTACTTGCAGATTGCCCCATTAAAAAAGCAGAAACAATAGCGGAAGAAGTAAGAAGAACTGTAGAAGAATTTCGTTTTCATTGGGATAAAAAAACTTTCAAAATTGGTGTAAGTATCGGCATCGTGGCCATTAACAAGAAAAGTGGTTCCACAAAACACATTCAATCTGCTGCTGATACTGCTTGTTATATTGCAAAAGAACAAGGTAGAAATCGCATACACATTTATGAAACTGATTTTAAAGCCATTACCAGGCATACAAATGAAACAAACTGGTTAACGCGTATTAATTCTGCACTCGATAATAATAATTTTGTTTTATATTTTCAAAAAATTGCTTCATTACAAAATCCAAATAATGAACATTATGAAGTTTTAATCCGAATGCTCGATGATGGTGGAAAAACCATTCCACCTGGCTCATTTATTCCTGCAGCTGAACGATTTGATGTTATGTCCTCCATTGATACATGGGTAATCGAAAATACACTTCAAATTATGCAGAATCCTCGCTATGAAAACATCTCTTTTTCTATAAATCTTTCAGGACAATCATTAAGTGATTTGAAATTTATGAATAATTGTATCTCACAAATAACAGATTGTGATATTGAAAAAAACCGAATATGTTTTGAAATAACAGAAACCGCAATGATTGAAAACCTGAATAATGCAATACGATCAGTTTCAACGTTGCGTGGGCTTGGTTGCAAAATAGCTCTTGATGATTTTGGTAGTGGTTTAAGTTCGTTTGCTTACCTGAAAAATTTACCTGTTGACTATCTAAAAATTGATGGCAGCCTGGTTAGAGATATGGAGAACGACCAGGTCAATATCACTATGGTTAAATCTATTATTCATATTGGCAAGAGTATGGGACTTGAAACGATTGCTGAATATGTTGAGAACGATGCCATATTAAATATATTACGTAAACTGAAAATTGATTTTGTACAAGGCTACGGGATTGCCAAACCCGTACCGATTGAAGAAATAAAACCAGAAGAAATTAAACCGTTAATAAAAGCCAAAATTTAAGCCTTGGGCAGTGTAACACCCTGCTGCCCCTGGTATTTACCACCACGATCTTTATATGATGTTTCACAAATTTCATCCGCTTCAAAAAACAACATCTGAGCAATTCCTTCATTAGCATATATTTTTGCAGGTAATGGAGTTGTATTTGAAAATTCAAGAGTGACATGACCTTCCCACTCAGGCTCTAATGGTGTGACATTCACAATAATGCCACAACGCGCATAAGTAGATTTACCCAGGCACACTGTTAATACACTTCGGGGGATACGAAAATACTCCACCGTACGCGCTAAAGCAAAAGAATTAGGAGGGATGATACAAACATCACTTTTCACATCAACAAAACTTTGGTGGTCAAAATCTTTTGGATCAACAATAGCCGAATTAATATTGGTGAAAATCTTGAATTCATCCGCACACCGAACATCATAACCATAACTTGAAGTACCATAAGAAACGATACGATTCCCATCAACATCCCGAACCTGCCCCGCTTCAAACGGCTCGATCATACCTTCATTTTCCGCCATTCGACGGATCCATTTATCTGACTTGATGCTCATTTAATTTTCTACCTGTTTATTACAAATATTATTACTCTATTAAGAATGTGAAATATATCACATCAGGACATAGCTAAACATTAGAAAATATTAAGTAAGGATTAAATACAGGGATCACATTATGTTCAACTATAAAAAACACACTAATTTATTAATTAAATCAATTATTCTGGGGCTGGGACTAACTCTGGCTGCTTGTGGTGGTGGAAGTGGTGGTGGAAATACTGGCCCGACGGGTATTACTTACACAGGCAAGACTAACTCAGCCGATGTCGATGATACAAATACACAAACATACGCTGCCGCCATTATAGATGGTAGTCAGGACTCGCAGGAAAATCTTTCTCAACTTGGATTAACAGTCGTAGCAAGCAATGACAGTACTGCACAACAAAATAAGCAACATGTAATGATGAACATGTTAGTTGAAAAAATTAAATCTGATATTGAAAAAACTACCTCAAACGGAAATTCTCTCATTTCAGGTGCAATACCCCCAAGCAATGGAAATTGTGGTGGTACTTCAAGTATAACGGGTAGTAATACCGCAACAGGCTTTGAATATTCCATCAATTACAGTAATCACTGTACAAGCTTCAATGGAATATCAGTTACTTTATCCGGTGATTTGACAGTATCAGGCCAGCATTACCCATCAAGCACTACCATAAAATCGATGAGTATCTCATTTTCCCGTTTTACCATGGTATTCGTAGACAGTAATAACAGCAACGCAACCTATACAAATGAATTCTCCGGTACGATAGCGACGAACTTTACTGCAAACGGTGCATTAGAAAGTATGACTGTTTCGGTTAACTTTATTGAAAATGGTAAGGTTTACCAAATTTCTAACATGTCATTCACAACGTCAGGTACGGATGTTTCTATTTCAGGTACGATTTATCACCCTGATTATGGTTATGTGACATTTGAAACTGATCCTACAGACCCGTTCATTGTCTTTAATGATCAGCTTTGTGGTGGAACATTAACTGTTACAGGCACAAACAGTATTTTCACGATTACTGCTGATGCAACCTGTCAAAGCTATACCTACTCAGGTACAAATGCTAATAGTGTTAATTTCAGCGGTAGCTTTACTACCTTGTAATTTACAACAACTTAATAAAAAGGCGCTGAAATTCAGCGCCTTTTTTATCTCTAAAATTTATCGATCCAATCAAACTATACCAATCTAACCGAACTTGAAACGAATTTTTACAGGTTGGGATTCATCCCCGACTAGCATAATAAAACATCAAGCATTTTATTGGTTAAGCCCATTTTTAATAATAAGATTAGTACTTTTATTAATCCGCAGCGTCGGCCTAAAGAGCCGACCTACAAGTTAAAAAAATACGCTGTAAAACAGCGTATAACAAGAACGTAGTATTTTTTCTCTCACAAGGCGGAAATGAAATTTAAAACCGGAGTTTACAATCAGTAAATGAGGATTTTAAATTTCATTTCCAACGCCGTGAGAGGGAAAATAATACGTTCTTAGTTGTTTTGGATGACGATATTGGGGAAAGCCGCGCTATGATCTTTCGTTTTTTGCGAAAGCTTCGCTACAACACGACGTGCAATATCACGATAGATCGTTGCAATCGTACCCTCTGGATCTGCAACAACTGTAGGCTTGCCTTCATCCGTACCTACACGAATCGACATGTCTAAAGGTAATGCACCTAACAAATCAACATCACTATCATCAGCCATACGTTCGCCACCACCTGAACCAAAAATATGTTCTGCATGGCCACATTCTGAACAAATATGAATGCTCATGTTTTCGATAACACCAAGAACAGGCACTTCAACTTTTTCAAACATCTTCAGACCTTTACGCGCATCTAACAACGCGATGTCTTGAGGTGTTGTTACGATCACTGCGCCGGTGACAGGAACTTTTTGTGCCAGAGTTAACTGGATATCACCCGTACCTGGCGGTAAATCGATAATCAAATAATCAATATCATTCCATTTGGTGTCTTTTAATAACTGCTCTAACGCCTGGGTTACCATTGGACCACGCCAGATCATTGGCGTTTCTTCATCAATTAAATAACCAATCGACATAGATTGAATGCCATAATTAGTCATTGGTTCTAAACTTTTACCATCTGCAGATTCTGGTTGTCCGCTGATACCCAACATACGTGGTTGGCTTGGGCCATAAATATCTGCATCTAAAATGCCAACCGTTGCGCCTTCTGCTGCTAATGCTAATGCAATGTTAACCGATGTTGTTGATTTACCAACACCGCCTTTACCTGAAGCCACGGCAATAATGTTCTTTACACCAGGAATCATGTTCACGCCTTTTTGCACGGCATGAGAAGCTACTTTATGCGAAACGTTGATTGTTACATTTGCAACACCATCAACCGCTTTTACTAACTCGGTCAACTTTTCGCTGAGTTCATTTATGTAACCCTTAATTGGAAAACCGTACATCACATCAATCGTGACCTTGTCACCATCAACTGCAATATTTTTTACTGTTTTAGATGAAACCAGGTCAGCTTCAAGATAAGGATCAATATACGTTTTTAATGCTTCTTCGATTTGTGATTGAGCGACATTAGCCATGCTCTATCTCCTACTAGTGATAGGGTTAAATAACCCAGTAATTTAATCTGGTAATTC
>VAPK010011359.1_pt1 | contig 14869 bp, 14 predicted proteins | sample 3395031 | NCBI WGS metagenome assembly VAPK01 (sample SAMN08290443, study PRJNA428436) | hydrothermal vent metagenome | isolation source: Deep-sea hydrothermal vent chimney 1 | place: Pacific Ocean: Juan De Fuca Ridge
AACAATTTTGAAACTGAACTCACCTACAGATTACCTCTTTCAGGTAAAGAATTCCATTTAGATTTCAATTATAGCATTAGTAATCAAAAAAGAGGAAATGTAAAAAGCACCTTTAACTACAATGAAACTAGTCAGAGTTTTACCGATTTTAACACCGATTTAAGAACCGAATTTAAATATATAAACAAAAGAAATATTCAAGGTTTAAAATTAGGGTATAAAAAAGATAAGCTGAGTTTTAATTTAGGTAGTTCTTATATAATTAGAACTTTAGAAAGTCAAGACTTCTTAAGGCCTGAATTTGATTTAAAACGAAAATTTAATGCTTTTGGAGTCACATCTAGATTTAGATATAGATTCAGTTCAAAAAAATCTTTTAGTATTAGGTATCGTTTAAGAAACAGAGCACCTCAACTCAGACAGCTACAACCTTTTATTGATATTTCTAATCCGTTAAATACAATTGTAGGGAATCCTAGTTTAGAACCTTCAAACGATCATACAATTGGGTTTCATTTTAATCTTTTTGATTTTCAAAAAGGCACAGGATTTTTTAGTTATATGTGGTCTGTTTTTTCTAACAATCAAGTGGTTGCTAAAACTACTATTGATGAGAATTTTTTACGAAACACTACTTACACCAATGTAAATGGAGCTTACACCACAAATTTAGGAGGTAGATATAGCAAATCTATAAAAATTGACTCTGCAAAAACACTGAAGCTTCAACTAGGTATTAACCTTAGTAAAAATAGAAATATCAACTTTAATAATAATACAAGATACGCATCAAATAATACTGTATTTACACCAAATGCTTCTTTTACATTTACATGGAAAGATGTATTAGAAATTATGCCACGCTACAATGTATCGTTTAACAATAATAAATACGATATTGAAAAATTTAATGATACAGACTTTATAAGTCACTCTTTATCTATTGAAACGACAACGATGGTGCCTAAAAATTTAGAATGGAAAAATAATATCATTTACAGTTATGACCCAGATATCGCTGCTAATTTTCAAAAAAGTGCTTGGTTTTGGAACTCTACCTTATCCTATTCTGTACTACAAAACAAAGGGATGATTACCTTAAAAGCTTATGATTTATTAAATCAAAACACCAATGCAAGAAGAGAAGCTACTCGAAACTATATTGAAGATTCGCAAAGTACTGTTTTACAACAGTATTTTATGTTAGGTTTTAGCTATAAATTTAATACTTTAGGGAAAGCTGGTGAAGTTAGAAAAAGAAGATATTGGAGGCATTAATTATTATATTTCTCAAAATGATAAAAAAGGGTTTTTGTCATTTTAAGAAAATAGAAAAAATAATTTTCAGAACCCACTATATAAAATAATGAATATAAAAGTACTTGTAACGTTAGTGTTACTTAGTTTTTTAAATACTAGCTGTGGAATGTCAAATAAAGCCATCTTATATTTTAATGATGGTAAAGAAAAAATAGGCGTTGGTAAAGTTATTTCTAGAGACCAAGTGAAATTTAAAACGAAAGATTCTAAAGCTCTAAAATATCATTTCAGAGACTTGAAAAAAGTGATTATTGGTGATGACTCCTATGTATATTTAAAAGTAAAAGGAGATGATTCATATGAAGTGCTAGAAGAGGTTATTTTAGGTAAAATGAACCTTTATCAAAAAGTAACAGAAGGTCATATGGTAGGTGCACCTATGGGTGGTGGTGGCTTTGGTAGTGCTCCAATGATGGGTGCTGGTCATTCTTATAGCATAAGTAATTATTATGTGAGAAAATCAGATGAGGTTAAAGTAACACATTTGGGGTCAACCAATTTATTTTCTAAAAATTTCAAAAAAGCCGCTTCAGCATATTTTTCAGATTGTCCCGGTTTGGTAAGTAAAATACAAAGTAGAAAGTTTAAAAAAAGACATATTGAAGATATTGTTATCTATTACAATACTAGTTGTAAATAATTTTTTCATGAAAATTAGTGAAATTGGTGTCTTACCATCCTCCAGAAGCACCGCCGCCGCCAAAGCTTCCGCCGCCAAAGCCGCCACTAAATCCGCCTCCACCAAAACTTCCTCCACCAGAGCTACCACCAAAACCTCCGCCTCCGCCAAAGCCTCCACGACCAGCATTGCTTAAAATAATGGCTTCTAAAATAGAACCTGCCGTTGAATCTCGTCTTCTTCCGCCTTTACCTCCTCGTCCTTTGTTTCTATTCGATAAAATGATAAATAGAATAACTATAAATAGGATAATAAATACAATAGGGATGCCTTCACCTTCATTGTTGTATTCCGGTGAACCTTGATATTCTCCGTTAAGTACTTGAATAATTGCAGAAGTACCTTTATCTAATCCGCTATAATAATTGCCTTGCTTAAATTGAGGTGTAATAATATTGGTGATAATTCTTTTTGAAAGAGCATCTGTCAATAAATGTTCAACACCAAAACCTGTACTAATAGTCATTCTTCGCTCATGTTCAGCCACCAAAATAAAAACACCATTATCTTCTTCCTTTTGACCAACACCCCATTTCTCTGCCCATTGAGCAGCATAAAAAGCAATATCTTCTCCATGAATGGTCTTTACAGTAACGACAACTATTTGAGTAGAAGTAGTATCCTTATAATTGATCAATTTTTGTTCTAAAGCACTTTTCTCATATGCACTTAACAAATTAGCATCATCATAAACACTTGTTTCTAAAGAAGGTTTTGGTGGTGTTTCTGCTTGAGCGAGGCTATTAAAACTAAAACCTATCAGAAGAATACCAATAGCTAAAAATTGTAAATATTTAGTTTTAATGTGTTGCATTTGTAGATAAAACTCTATAAAATTTTGAATATGCAATATACTAATACCAATTTAAATATTTGATGTAGTAAAATAAAATAGATGTTATTTTTTACAAGATTTAGACAAAATATTTTAGCATAGCCATATTTATGGTACAATATTTTAACGATAAGATTGTGAAAAAGAAACTATTTTATGCGACATTATATGTTTAAATTGGTATAATATCCTCCTTAATAATTAGACGGAACCAAGCACTTTTTAGTCAACCATCGATGTTTTAAACTATCAACAGAGATAATATTATTTTGACAATCTAAAAAATTACCCAAATTGTCCTTTTTTAAAATTCGCAATTCTCCTTGTTGGAGTTTATTTAGCAATTGTTGAATGATTACTTTTTTTGATGCTTTTTTATATTGAGAACCCACTTTCACACCTACTAAATTGTTAAATAAGTCCATTTCTGATGAAGGTTTGTCTGGCAATAAGCCATCTTCTAATTGTCGTTTTTTAAAGGTTTGATAATTTCCTTTTTCATGAGCCTTACCTAAACTTAAGGCTGCATTTTTACCGATTTTTTGTGTCAAACTAGCCATCCAAAAACTATGCTTAAAAGCGTCTATTTGTCCGCCACTATTATCTTTACCTATGCTACCTTTACGAGCAATAGAATCTTTTATTTTTTCTACTTGTTTAGATATTCGAAAGGCTTTTTTTGCCTTAAAGGGATGAAAAAATGCCCAAGTTTTTTCAGGACTAGAAACCTTTTTAAAGGATTGACTTAGTTTTGGAGAACAACTCGTAAAAAGTAAAATAACAATAAGTAAAAAGTATTTCATCTGGTTTTAATTCATTTTTTAATTTGTCAGATAGAATTAATCATTTCATACCTCAAAAATATAACTTATTTTTATTTTTCTTATCTAAAAATCATTTGGCTTATCTCTCATATATTAAAAAAGGAGCTTGTTTTTTTGCATATTTGATACTTATTTTGTTAATTTATAGCTAATTAACCTAAAAACTATTATTTATTATGGAAAATTTACTCCCTTTAATCGTACAATTAGTAAGTGGTGCTGCAGGCGGAAATGCTGCAGGATCTATGTTGAAAAATTTATCTCTAGGTACAATCGGTAATTCTATTGTTGGAATTCTTGGTGGTGGTATTGGCGGAAAATTGCTTGGCATGCTAGGTATTGGAGCTGCTACAGCTGCTGGTGCTGATGCAGGCGGAATGGATCTTATGGGTGTTTTAAGTAGCGTTGCTGGTGGTGGTATAGGTGGTGGTGTATTGTTGGCTATTGTCGGCATGATTAAAAAAGCAATGAATAAATAAACTATTCATATCTATTTTTTTAAAAAGGTGTTCAAAATTTGAGCACCTTTTTTTATTTAATAAAATTAAAACCCTTATTTTTGGGATAGAAATAAAGCTTCATACAATGAAATATCTACCTATTGACCATAAACTGTTTATCAAGAATAGAAAAAAGTTTGCAGCTCAAATGAAGCCGAAAAGCCTTGCTGTATTCAATTCTAACGATATCTATCCTGTAAGTGCAGACAGCACCATGCCTTTTGAACAGCATAGAGATATATTTTATTTAAGTGGCGTAGATCAAGAAGAGAGTATTTTAGTTTTGTTTCCTGATTGTCCGAAAGCACAACATCGTGAAATTTTATTTTTAAAAGAAACCAACGAACATATTGCGGTTTGGGAAGGTGCTAAACTAACCAAAGAAGCTGCACTAAAAACAAGTGGCATCAAAACAGTGTATTGGTTGCAAGATTTAGAAAAAATCTTGTTTGAAATTATGACGCAATGTGATACTGTTTATATCAATACCAATGAACATTATAGAGCCAATGTAGAGACCGAAACCAGAGAAGATAGGTTTACAAAATGGCTAAAAGATAAATATCCTGCACATGCAGTAACTAAAAGTAATCCGATATTACAACGCTTACGTTCTGTAAAAGAACAAGAAGAATTAGACCTTATTCAGACTGCTTGTGACATTACCGAAAAAGGGTTTCGAAGAATTTTGAGCTTTGTACAACCTAATGTATGGGAGTTTGAAATTGAAGCTGAATTTATGCATGAATTTTTAAGAAATCGCTCTAAAAAATTTGCCTATACACCCATTGTAGCTTCGGGTGAAAATGCCAATGTATTACATTATATAGAGAACAACCAACAATGTAAAGCTGGTGAATTAATTCTATTAGATGTGGGTGCAGAATATGCGAACTACTCATCAGATATGACTAGAACCATTCCCGTTTCTGGAAAATTTACCAAGCGTCAAAAGGATGTTTATAATGCTGTATTACGTGTGAAAAATGAAGCTACCAAAATGTTAGTTCCTGGTACTGATTGGGCTGAATATCATGTAGAAGTAGGTAAAGTGATGACTTCTGAATTGTTAGGTTTAGGTTTGCTCAACAAATCTGATGTTCAAAACGAGGACAAAGACTGGCCTGCATATAAAAAATATTTAATGCACGGCACTTCGCATCATATGGGCTTAGACACACATGATTATGGTATTTTAACCGAACCTATGCAAGCCAATATGGTATTTACGGTTGAACCTGGTATTTATATCCCAGAAGAAGGTTTTGGGATTAGATTAGAAGATGATGTTGTAATTCAAGAAAAAGGAGATCCTTTTAATTTGATGCGAAATATCCCTATTGAAGCTGATGAAATTGAGGCGTATATGAACAAGGCATAGCCTTGATTTTAGTATAAAAAATATAACTATGAAAACAATTGCATTTGCAGGAAGTAACAGTTCTTCTTCTATAAATCATCAATTTGTAAGTATTGCGGCAACTTTAGTTGACAATGTTGAAGTTATCAAACTTACGGATTTTAGTTTCCCTATATACAGTATTGATATCGAAGAAAATGAAGGCATTCCTAAAGAAGTACAAGAATTAGATCAAAAACTAGCAGAAGCTGATAATTTTATTATTTCTGTTTCTGAACATAATGGTAATATTTCAGCATTCTTTAAAAATGTCTTGGATTGGCTTTCTAGAAATAATAGAAAATTTTTAGAAAACAAGAAAATCGTACTATTAAGCACCTCTCCAGGAAAAGGTGGAGCATCTTCAGCCCTACAAATTTCACAAAAAACCTTACCCTATTTTGGAGCAGAAATTGTCGCCACTTTTAGTTTAGGTAACTATCATAATTATATTAAAGAAGGTGCTATTTTAAATGAAAAACTGTTAAAGGACTTGCAAAAAGGACTCTCAAAAATCAACTAAATCTAAAAAGAGGTTAACTTATTTGAACCTAAAAAAGAAAAATATTTTAAATACTACACCCCTAAAGTCTCCTCTAGGAGACACTAGTTTACATTAATATGTATTAATTATGAGCTAATACATAATAGACAGTATAAAAATGTTAAATTATAGGATTGTCCCCTAGAGGGGACTTTAGGGGTGTGAAAAAAGTAATTAATTTTCTAAATTATTGATACTGAAAGAGTCATACTTAATTTAAGTAGTTTCTAAATAATAATCACCTTCATTTAGCGTTATAACACTTACAGTCAGCTAAACATGTATTTTTATTTCAACCTAGTAAAGAATCTGAGTAAAAGTCTAAATAGTATTATCTTCTTTTTTTTGATAATATCTTCTGCTTATACGTATGCACAAATACCAGCTGATTTTAAAACAGAAGCTGATTCTCTACTTTCTAAAACTGAAAAGTACGAAACTATGGTTTACAATGCTTCTATGTATATTTTAAGTAAACCTGTAGATGAAAAATCTGCTGAATTTATTAGTGAATCAAAAATTGTGAAGTCTTGGCTAGAGGGCAAAAATGGTTTTGGCATCCCTTTAGGAGGACGGTTTTACCATTCATTATCAAATACTCACCATCAACAATATTTATATTCAGTAGCCATTGCTAATTATATGTTAGATCAAAAATTAAATTACAATCGTGTTTTAAATTGTTCTATTACAGATAATCAAGTATATAGAAATCAAGAAGATGTTAAAGAAGTACGATATCAGGCAGCAATACTCTTTCTAGAGTATGTTAAAAATTCAAAAAACAAAGTAAAATTAAGAAACGTAACCAAAAAATTCCTAAAATCTTATAAAAGTAAAAAAGAGGATTTTAAAGAAGTCTTCTTTAAGTACTATGGAGGAACTAAAATATTATAACAACCCGAATCTTACTTTATTTTTAGAACATTCATCAACACAAAAGCAGCCAACCCTGGTAATACCCAACCCAAACTAAATTGAGATAAAGGTATGATCTGTTGTACAAACACCAAGTTTTCAGCAGGCAAGATAAACTTAAAAAAATCAGGGATACTAAAGAGAAAAGTCACCAATACAACCAACCTAAATACTTTTTCTGTAGCATATTTTTCTGGCAGTAGATTTAATAAAATTAATACAATCGTAATCGGATAAATAAACATTAAAACTGGTAATGCAATTACAATAATAGAGTGAAAATCTAATTGCCCAATACCAATACCAATCATACATGACAACACAGCTGTAATAACATAGGTTCTTTGAGAATCTTTAAACAAGCCTTTAAAATAATCGGCTGTACCTGCTACAATACCTACTGCTGTTGTAAAACACGCTAAGACAATCAAGACTGACAAAAACACATTACCAATAGTACCTAAAGTAGCCAAGCTAATCCCTCTTAATAAAGAAGCACGTTGCATATCACTACTTAAAGAACCATCAATAAAAATTTCAGAGCCATAAAATGCTCCTAAAGAAATTAAACCTGCATAAATGATAAATAAACCGAGTCCTGCTATGAGTCCTGCTTTTTTTAATAGCTCCTTTTTATCCTCATAAGAGGTGAAACCTTTTAAATTTAATGAAACAATTACCACTGCACCAACAACCACTGCACCAATGGCATCAAAAGTTTGGTAGCCTTCTAGCAGTCCATCAACTACAGGTATTGTAAACTGACTCGGGTTCATCAACATATCACTAGAAAATAAACCTATACCAATAACCAGTACCAGTATACTTACAATTAATGGCGTTAAAAATTTTCCTATAAAATTTAAGATTTTAGAACGGTTCAAAACAAATAACAATACCAAACCAAAATAAACACTACTGGTTAGTAATGGGCTTGTGCCAAAAATAGGTGAAATTGCCATTTCATGTGTTGCAGAAGCTGTTCTTGGCGATGGAATTGCTATAGAAATCATATAGACTATCACACAATAGATTACACTAAATAATGGGGAAACTTTTTTTCCGAAATCATACATAGTGCCTTGTAATTTAGCATGTGCTAAAATACCGAGTATTGGTATTAGCACAGCTGTAATCATAAAACCTAAGGTTACCCAAAACCAATCTACACCAGCTTTGTACCCCAATAATGGAGGTAGCAATAAATTACCTGCTCCGAAAAATAAGGAGAACAAAGCAAAACCTGTAATGAAAATTTCTTTGGTTTTATTCACTTCTGAAAATTAGCTTAGCCAAGATAGTTATTTTTATATAATACAAAGACAACTACAATTATTATTACTTTATACTTTAATTTCACTAAATTGCTCTATAATAATTTTTACTATGAAAAAACACATCCTTCTAATTCTTATTTTTATTGTTTCTATCTCTTACGGGCAGAAAACCAACTATCAGAAGATTGATTCTCTACTCAATAAAAACTCAACTATTGATGCTTTAACGGCACTCATGAAATTAAAAGAGAATCATACAAAAGACAGTATTAATTCAGAATATTGGGTCAGATTTTCTAAAGCTTCGTATACTACTTATAATTACGACAATGCAAAGTTAGGTATTGAAAAGGCTATTAAAATAAGTCCGAGTAATGCTGAATATTATTTTGAAAAAGGATTATTGCATAATAGAATTGGGGAATTAAAACCTGCTTTACCTGCTTTAGAAAAGGCAGTATCTATTCAACCAAAAGGAGAGTATTATTATTGGAAAGGTATTGTAAATCAACAATTAAACAATATTGAAATTGCACAAAACGATTATCAAAAAGCAATAGAAAATAACTTTGAGAGCCCTGAATTATTTGTAAACTACGCCATCCTTTTATCACGAAACCATGAGTACAAAAAAGGCTTAGAAACAATCAACAAAGCCATTGAAATCGACAATATGCATTCACATGCTATTTCTACAAGAGCCAACATACAATTATTTCTTTTAAATATTGATGCTGCATGCTCAGATAGTAATAAGGCTTTAAATTTAGGCTATGTACAAGCCTTACGGATTCCTGATTCTATCTGTAATGGTAGCACTACTAAAAAATTACTTTTCGTTGCTGAAGTTCTAGTAAGTAATAAACATTACAAGCAAAGTATTATTGCTTATTCAAAACTCATTGAAGCTAAGTCGTTAAAATCGAACCACTTTCTAAATCGAGGTTATGCATATTTTCAACTTAAAGAATATGAAAAAGCTGAAAAAGATTATTTACAAGGATTGACCTTGCCAAATCCTGAGTTAGATAAATTTTATGATAATTTAAGCCTTTTATATTTTGATCAGCAAAAATTTCAAAAAGCTATTGATTATTCATCCAAACGTATTGAATTAAATTCAAAAAATCATGTTGCCTATTTGGATAGAGGTTTGTCTTATCGGAAAATAAAAAAATACAAAGAGGCTGAAGATGATTATAATACTTCGTTAAAAATTATGCCTAATTTTTTTAGAGGTTTTGGATATAGAGCCTACTTACACATGGAACAAGGCAAAAATCAAGAAGCGTTCAAAGATGCGAAAAGAGCTGTAGAAATAAACCCAGAATATGCTTACGGTTATTTGATGTTAGCACAAGCTAAACAAGTATTGAACTTACCTGACTTTTGCGATGACTATTTTTCTGCCAAAAAATATGGCTGGACAAAAGATGAGGTTGATTTCGCAATTAAAAAATTTTGTAAATAACCTCTATTTAACATCAAAGTATATTATTGAGATTCTTCACTCCACTCGTTCCTCATTATGCTCTGAATGACATTTTATTATTAAATATCAGGAGAGTAATTTTTTAGATTTATTTTAGTGTTTAAATTAGTACAATCACTATTCTCAAGAAGGTTTTGGTTGTAACTTTTTTGTTAAAATAAGCAAACCTCCCCATAAAATATAAATGATGCAAGCAAAAATTAAAGCAAACTTTAATATTGCAAAATAATAGGCTACAGAAGACCAAACTTGATTCAGATTACCTGAAAGTAAATTGAGCAAGGCTATATTTTCTACCACATCAAACAAAGCTGCTAAAAAAACTCCCCAAATTAATAACACTCCTAGTTTTGAAATAAAAGAATTCTCTTTAGCTCTTTTTACAATTTTATGGATAAGTAGCCCAATAAAGGATGCATATACTATCAAGAACAAAAAATCAAGAATCAAACTTGAATAAGCTGCTTTTGTGGACGCTACATTCCATGAATTTATGATGAATTTTGAGTTTTCTACGTCTTTTGCAAACTCAAAGGAAACAATACCAGCTTTACAAACAGAATTGATTAAATATGCATCAAAATAACGCATCAATCCTATAATAACGACTAAAAGAAACAATAAAATTAGTGTCCATTTTTTTTCTGATGTTGATGAGAGTTTTGAAAATGGAGATAGTAACATTTTAAACAAATTTAAGAATGAATTCTTTTTTTGATAAACTTAAACTGTCCATTATGATTAGATTCATGCTCACACACATGAAACCATTTGCAATAGTTATTCGTTGGCCCCCAAGCCCAATCATCATCAACAGCCATCAACCAATCATCATCACGTTTCGCAAACTCTGACAGTGTATGTTCCCGTACTTCGCTCAAAAGATCTAGGTAAAAATTTAAGTTATTTCCTTTTATTTTTTTTCTGGCATTATCTCCCAAACCAGAAGCTACTGTCCATTTTTTAGCCTCTTCTTTAGACCAATCTCCCCATTTTTTCCCTTCAAAAGTATGAATCTGATAAAAACGTTCCGTGGCAGCTAAATGCATCAACATGGCACCAATAGTGTTCGCATTATCATCATGCAAATAATCTAAATCTGAAACACTCATACCTTGAACTGGCATTAACATAGTATTTCGCATCCAATTCATCATAGAAACCAACGTACCAATTTGAGGTGTAAAACCTTCTTTTGGACCAACAATATTGATATTATCTGAACTATTTCCGTAGAAAGGAATATTGGTTGAAGCAGCAAATAAACTACCTGTACTTATCGCTCCAACAGTAAATATAGAAGACTTCTTAATAAAACTTCTTCGATTGAATTCTTGTTTTTGATTCTTCATATCTTATGTATTTGCTATTAATTAATGAAATTTGTGTCTAAGATACCTATTTTTGCCTCATGTCAGCTATAATCAAATACAAAAATACTCCTGTTCATTATCATGTGAAAGGAAAAGGGAACGCTGTAGTGTTACTTCATGGATTTTTAGAAAATATAAGTATGTGGGATGCTGTTACCACAGAACTCTCTAAACGAAACAAAGTGGTTCGTATAGATTTATTAGGTCATGGTAAGTCTGAAAACCTAGGCTACATCCATACCATGGAAGAACAAGCTCAAATGGTTTTTGCTGTGTTACAACACTTAAGGTTGCGTAAATATATTTTTATTGGGCACAGTATGGGTGGTTATATTGCACTCGCTTTCGCGGAATTATTCTCAAATCGTATCAAAGGATTATGTCTAATGAATTCTACCGCTTTGGCTGACACAAAAGCAAAAAAAATCAATAGAGATAGAGCTATAAAAGTAGTCAAACAGAATCACAACTTATTTGTTAGCATTGCCATTCCGAATTTATTTTCTGAAGAAAATCGAAAAAAATTTAAAGGTGAAATCAAAGAAATTACCAAAGAGGCTTTAGAAATTTCTCCTCAAAGTATTATCGCTTCATTGGAAGGAATGAAAATACGAAAAGATCAAACCAAACTTTTAAAAAATAGTATGTATCCTACATTAATTATTCTGGGCAAAAAAGACCCTGTATTAGATGCAGATACATTACGTAAACAAGCAAAAGGAACAACTACAAAACTTATTGAATTCCCTGACGGACATATGAGTCATATTGAAAATAAAGACGAACTGATTAGTGCTTTACAAGGTTTTGTAAAAACTTGTAAGTAAACTAATACTAACTCACTGTATTTTTTAAATTATAAATGTCTGTTCGAGTAATTTTTGATAAAAAATCGTATCGAGAACTAGCTCAATAGCTAGAATTCATATTCTTGATATTTCAACTACAGAACATTAAAACACCCCTAAAGTCCCCTCAAGGGGACAACTCTCCAAAATAGCATATAGAAATAACTTAACCAGTATTAAATCTTTTTTATCAAAAAATATAACAAATCAGTTTAGCTATTTTCTGAGTTCTTTTTTCAAAATTTTCCCTGTGGCACTCATCGGTAAAGCATCCATAAAATCTATTATTCTAGGGTATTTATAATCTGCTATTCTTTCTTTTGTCCAAGCCATCAACTCATCATCTGTAACAGACATTTGAGGTTTTAACACTACGCATGCTTTAATTTCTTCTCCTCTAGCTTCACTCGGCACACCAATAACTGCAACAAGAGAAACAGCTTCGTGTTCCATCATTACTTCTTCTACTTCTCTAGGGTAGACATTGAGTCCACCACGAATAATCATATCTTTTGTTCTATCAACGATATAATAGAATCCGTCTTCGTCTTTTGTAGCAATGTCTCCTGAATAGAGCCATCCATTTTTTATAGTTTTTGCATTGGCTTCTGGCTTTTTATAATAGCCTTTCATTACATTATGTCCTTTGTAAATCAATTCTCCTTTTTCGCCTTGAGGCACTTCATTTCCTGCATCATCAACCAATTTTACTTGAACTCCCCAAACAGGTGTGCCGATTGATCCTGGTTTACAGCCTACATCTTTCTGATTAAAAGTAACCACTGGTGAACCCTCACTCATACCATATCCTTCTATAATTTGCACATTGAACTTTTTCTCAAAAGATTCTAATACATTTATTGGCAATGATGCTCCTCCAGAAACGGCAATTTTCAAATTCTTACCAATACTATCTATCGTTGCTTTATTGCCTTCATAATTTGTCAATGCCCAATACATGGTTGGCACTCCAGCAAAAATTGTGATTTTATGTTTGACCATCAAATCAATTACTTTTTCAGGATCAAATCTTGGTAAAAGGATTCCTTCTGCACCACAATACACAATATTGACCATCAATACCGTCATTGAAAAAATATGAAATAAAGGCAATACTATTAAACTTTTATCTTCAAAAGTCATGCTTGTCAAACCTTTACAAATCATCGCATTCATAAAAATATTTGAATGTGAGAGTTCAGCTCCTTTAGGTTTTCCTGTGGTACCAGAAGTATAAATAATCAACGCAGTATCATTAGGAGTTGTCATAATACTCTCAAAACTTGGCAACTGCCCATTCATCAAAGCTCCTAAAGTTTTTGTTCCCTCAATTGGAGAATCCATTGTAGGGCTCGGCATTATCATATAAAAATCCTTGCAATTTGGTGCATTATTAAATCCTTTATACCCTCTTTTTCCCATAGGCAACATCTCATTACCAACAAAACAAAAATAGGCTTTAGCTTCACTATCTTGTAAATGATATGCTACCTCATTTTCTTTTAACAAAACGCTTAATGGTACAACTACGGCTCCTGCTTTTAAAATACCAAAATATATTATTGGAAAATACGGAATATTCAAACAGCTCAATGCTACTTTATCTCCTTTTTGTATGCCCGATTGTACCAATCCGTTTGCTACCTGATTTACTGCTCCGTTTAATTGAGCATAGGTTAAACTGGTGGTTTCATAGGTAAATGCATTTCTATCTGCATATTTACTGACACTTGATTCTAATAAAATGGAAAGATTGAACATAGATAAATGTATTGATTTGGTTCTGTTAGACAATAATACAAAATTTATTGTACATGAATTACCTCATCAATTCCAATTACAAAATTGTTGGTAAAAAATTCACATAAAGATGAGTTAACACCCCTACTAAATCATCTTACTAATTGGGTTTGTTTCTAAACCTATTTTTAGCTAACTTCGTTTTTTATAATATAATTATAACCGTATTTATGACTAATAAAAACATAATACTACTAGTTCTCTTTTTAATTTCCTCAAATAGCTTCGCTCAAATAATTGTAAATAGAGAAGATATTAAAATTAGCACACGTGATATGGATGAAGTTGGAGAAGAGCTTTTTATAAAGAAAAATGACAGTACTCTTCTACCTTCTAATACATATATCTGTAACTATACAAAAAGAGGTGAGACTTACCCCATTTCATTTATAATTAATGAAGCTGGCAAGCCTGATGGAGTTGTTGAATTAGAAGGCAGGTTTAAAACTTTTGTAAATAACGGTATTATATATAGATATGAAAAATATCAACAAAGTAAAGATCAATTAGCAAGAGAAGGTTTTATGCGTGGCGACACTGTTATTACTAAACACTATAACAAACATGGACAATTACGTGCTGAATATTGGAACTTAAATGAGAAAAATATTTACGATTATAACTGTAGTTTTTATAGTGAAACAGACAGTTTATCCTCCTGTCGTCTCGACGATAAAGTAAAGGGATTACTTATCTATTTTAGAAAAGGAGGACAAATAGAATCTAAAATTAGCACTAAAAATTTACCCAAAAACATACTTAAACAAACGGAAGAGTTTGATGAAAATAGTAAACTGAAAAAAAAGGAAATAGAATATGAAAATGGTAAAACTAAAACGATACTTGCTAATGGTAGCTATACTATAATTACAAAGGTAAATGGAAATGAAAATATAGAAAAATATACAAAAGAAGGTAAATTAATACGAAAGTTCACAGAAACTGAAAGCTCCGTAGATATAGATGGTTATTAAATTTAATGCTATTATGAATAAAAATTACATTGAGGTGTAAAACATAGCTAATTACACCTTACCGAAGGTTTGTACATGTAAATAAG
>VAPK010003634.1_pt1 | contig 14868 bp, 14 predicted proteins | sample 3395031 | NCBI WGS metagenome assembly VAPK01 (sample SAMN08290443, study PRJNA428436) | hydrothermal vent metagenome | isolation source: Deep-sea hydrothermal vent chimney 1 | place: Pacific Ocean: Juan De Fuca Ridge
AATCGTGTATAATCTGTACTCTTTCTAGCTTTATACAATTCTATATAATCCTTTTTTAACGAAGAGTAAGGTTGCTTGTAAATATTGACAATGGCCTCAGCTAAGGATGCATTTTTTCTTCGCTTTTTTATGGTTTCTCTGTAAAATGCAGTCATTAAGACATGCTCACCTAAATAGTTTAATGATTTCTTCTTTAATACAGTCTTCACCAAAGTCTTAGCATCTTTTGGTAATGTCAGGTTTACTTCACTTAATTTAAGTGTTGAATTCTGTAGTATAATCCTATTTTTTTTAGATTTCAATTGAAGCACAGGAATTTCTTTTTGTAGATACCCCAAATATGAAACTGTTACTACTGCATCAGTTACTTCTTTAGGAATTTTTAGTGAAAATTTACCATCAGAATTAGTGATTGTACTTATGTTAGTTTTATTAACTGTTAGGGTTGCAAAAACTAAAGGGTTGCCAGTAATCTCATCAACTACTTCTCCACTATATTCTACAAATTCATTTGCTTCTTGTGAGACTACCGTTTGTATTGAAAGTACTATTAAAAAGATAAATAATACTATTAGATTTTGACTTTTGATACTGTTTTTTACTTTCATGATTGACAAAATTTTAAATCTTATTTTATGATAGAAAATAGATGTATCAATTTAGTGAAAAAATCAATAGGAAAATGTTAAATATCTTAAATAATATTCAACATTTTTTGAGTAGCTTTTAATGCTGATATGGTTTGGTCGGAATCTAAGCCTCTAGTTTTAAATGTTTTCTTTGAAGTTTTCCAAGTAATAACAGTTTCACATAATGCATCAGAACTTGACCCTGGTGGGATTCTCACTGCATAATCAATAAGCACAGGCAATTCCATTTTTTTACTTTTATATACTTTCCGTAACGCATTCATAAAAGCATCAAACTGTCCGTCGCCTTGAGCATGTGCTTCAATAACTTCACCATCAATTTTTACAGAAATAGTCGTAGATGGCTGTAAGCCTTTTGCATGGGTCAATACATACGATTCAATAAGAATCTTTTCTTCATAAACATTACTATCTAAAACATCAGAAATTATATAAGGCAAGTCTTCTTTTGTTACCACCTCTTTTTTATCGCCCAGTTCAATAATACGTTGGGTAACTTTTAAAATATCTGCATCATTCAATTGCAACCCTAATTCTTGCAAATTCTTTTGAATGTTTGCTTTTCCAGAAGTCTTACCTAAAGCATATTTACGTTTTCTACCAAATCTTTCAGGTAATAAATCATTAAAGTAAAGGTTTCTTTTACTATCTCCATCTGCATGTATTCCAGCAGTTTGTGTAAATACATTATCGCCTAAAACAGGCTTGTTAACAGGCACTCTAAAGCCTGAAAAATTTTCAACAAGTTTACTTACTTTGTATAGCGATTTTTCATTTACAGAAATTTCAACTTCTGGCAAAAAGTCATTAATTACAGCAACAACACTCGCTAGCGGAGCATTACCAGCTCGTTCTCCCATTCCGTTAACTGTAAGATGTAATCCGTTTACTCCAGCTTTTACAGATTCTAAAACGTTAGCAACCCCTAAATCATAATCGTTATGAGCATGAAAATCAATGTGCATTTCTGGATATTTAGCACGAATATCACTTAAAAAACTAAAAGTCTCTCGAGGTGATAATACGCCCAACGTATCTGGTAATAAGACTCTTTGAATAGGTTGTGTAGCCAAAAAATCTAAAAACTGACACACATACTCTCTAGAATTCTTCATGCCATTACTCCAATCCTCTAAGTAGACATTAGTCTCAATGGATTCTTTTTGAGCTAGCTCTATCACATTTTGTATCTCAGCAAAATGTTGTTCTGGTGTCTTTTTTAGTTGATATTTAAGATGGTTTAAAGAACCTTTGGTTAAAAGATTTTGCACTTTCGCACCCGTTTCTACCATCCAATTGATAGATAAGCCATTATCAACAAAAGACAACACTTCTACTTTATCAATATAACCTTTGGCATTTGCCCATTTGGTAATACTTTTTACCGCTTGATACTCACCTTCAGAGACTCTAGTTGAAGCAATTTCAATTCTATCAACTTTTAATTCTTCTAATAATAGTTGAGCTATAGTTAATTTTTCTGATGCTGAAAAAGATACGCCGCTGGTCTGTTCTCCATCGCGAAGCGTAGTATCCATGATTTCAATTTTATGCTTGGTCATTGAAAGGTAATAATAAGGTTAGCTATTGGTTTTAGAAAGGTCTAGTTTTTACAAATTCTTGAATTTCAGACTTGATGTTTTGTAAATAATCAATATCATCAAAACCATTTAACATGTTCTCTTTTTTATAAGAATTAATATCAAAAGACTCTGAATTATCAGTAGCGATCAAGGTTACAGTTTGACTGGCTAAATCTACTTTGATTTCTGTCTTAGGATCTTTTTCTATCGCTGAGAAAATTTCTTTTGCAAAAGCATCACTCACTTGTACAGGCAAGACACCTATATTCAAACAATTATTTTTAAAAATATCTGCAAAAAAACTTGAAATCACACATCTGAATCCAAAATCATACACTGCCCAAGCAGCGTGTTCTCGTGAAGAGCCAGAGCCAAAATTACGCCCACCAACAAGTATTTTACCACTATATTTAGAATCATTTAAAGGAAATTCTCCTTTCTGACTACCATCAGCATTATACCTCCAGTCTCTAAAAAGATTGTCTCCAAAACCTTTACGTTCTGTAGCTTTTAAAAATCGAGCTGGTATTATTTGATCAGTATCTACATTCTCTATAGGTAAAGGATATGCTGAAGACTGTAGGGTATTAAATTTATCGTATGCCATTATTAGTATGGTTTTATCTTTTTATTAGTTTAAAAATTCTCTTGGGTCAGTTACTTTTCCTGTGATTGCTGCTGCTGCAGCTACAAGCGGACTCGCCAATAAAGTACGTGAACCAGGGCCTTGTCTTCCTTCAAAATTTCGATTAGAAGTACTTACTGAATATTTACCTGCGGGTATCTTATCATCATTCATTGCCAAACACGCTGAACAGCCTGGCTGTCTTAATTCAAAACCTGCTTCATTAATGATATCTAAAATCCCTTCTTCTTTAATTTTCGCTTCAACAATATGAGATCCTGGCACTAACCATGCTGTAACATGTGCTGCTTTTTTTCTTCCTTTAACGATAGATGCAAAAGCTCTAAAATCTTCTATTCTACCGTTTGTACAGCTTCCAACAAATACAAAATCTATCTTTTTACCCAACATGGCATCTCCTTGATCAAAACCCATATAGTTTAATGATTTTTCATAGGTAGCTTCTCCTTCTTGCACGTTATCAGCAGTTGGAATGTCATTTGAAATTCCCATGCCCATTCCCGGATTTGTACCATAAGTAATCATGGGTTCAATATCAGAAGTCTTAAACGTATATTCTTTATCAAATACAGCATCTTCATCTGTTTTTAAGGTTTTCCAATACTCCATTGCTTTGTCCCAATCCTCACCTTTAGGCGTAAATCTTCTTCCTTTGATATATTCGTAGGTTTTTTCATCAGGAGCAATCATACCTCCTCTAGCTCCCATTTCAATACTTAGATTACAAACCGTCATTCTACCTTCCATAGACATTTCTTCAAAAACAGTTCCTGCATACTCAACAAAATAACCAGTTGCACCAGAAGTTGACAATTGAGAAATGATATACAAAGCAACATCTTTTGGCGTAACTCCTAAACCTAAAGAACCTTCAACATTGATTCTCATTTTTTTAGGTTTTGGCTGCATGATACATTGTGTAGAAAGTACCATTTCAACTTCCGAAGTACCAATACCAAAAGCAATAGCACCAAAAGCACCATGTGTTGAGGTATGTGAATCACCACAAACAATAGTTGCTCCTGGTAGTGTAATTCCGTTTTCTGGCCCAACAACATGTACAATTCCGTTACTCTCATGACCTAAGCCCCAATGGAGAATACCGTGTTCTTTAGAGTTCTCTTCCAACGCTTTTAGCTGATTTGCTGAAAGAGGATCTTCAACAGGTAGGTGTTGATTAATGGTTGGTGTATTATGATCTGCAGTGGCAAAAGTCCGCTGAGGCTCCATTACCTTAACACCTCTTTCCTTTAAGCCTAAAAAGGCAACAGGACTTGTCACTTCGTGGATTAAATGCCTGTCAATAAAAAAGACATCTGGCCCACCTTCAATTTTTCGGATAACATGTGCATCCCAAACCTTGTCAAATAATGTACTACTCATATGATTATTAAATTATATTTTATGCTGTTTTATAAAGATTGCGAATTTATACTATAAAATAATAGTAAAGAAAATTAGTTGCTTTAATATTACGATGTTCAACGTCTTCTTTTTTGGATAAAAATGCACACCTACAATTATTCAGCTGGTGGTGTAATCATAATATGAGCACCAGCAGTACCAGGAAACATCAACCAAGGATGCCCAGGTGCATTTGGTTTCAAACTCAAACCTGTAGTTTCTTGTGTCGCAAATGGAATGTACACCACATAACGATAATTTGCATTTATAATTTTATTATTTTCTATGTCAAACCAGCCTTTTTTACCTTGTAGGATGTGTAATGTTGCAGACATTTTTGGCATTTTTACTTTTCCGCTTTTCACATTTGCTTCTCTAGCCTCTTTAAGTGCTTGACCCGATTTACCATCAGCTTTTAAAGCTCTACCATTAGCCATAAAAGGCTCTAGATTTTTATGATAACTCACAGCTTTAAATCCGTCTTTGTTTTGATCATCAGCAATACAAATCATTTCATTTGTACCTTCACGTAAGGTGATAAATTTACCTTCGTTATCATAACCATAAACTTTAGCCCCTGCTCTTGTTTCCTCTGGAGCGGATAATACGGCTGCTGCTATTTGCTGTGCTGCTGTCAGATTTTGAACAGGCACTTCTATTTCAGCAGTAGCGACACTTGTCGTATCCTTTGTTGTAGACTCTATTGGTTGGTCTTCAGTTTTTGGTTTGTCACAATTCAACAATAAAGATGCTGTAAATAAACCAAGTAGAATGTAGTTGAAAATTTTCATGATATTTATATTTTAGTTTAATCCAAAGATAAAAAATAATATCTTAGCAAAAAAAATAACCTGCTATGAGAACTATCTTAATGCTAACTTTATTCATATTTCTAATTTCATGCAAAGAAGATAAAAAATCAATACCTACTAACAATCAGGATAAAATATCAGAAATAAAAACGGATTCCCTTAAAATCATGAAAGATTCAATTAGCCTAGAGACATTAGATACGCTTACTTATGCCAAACGAATACATGAACATATCATCACTTTAGATACTCATGTTGATATCAATATCAAAAATTTTACCAACACAAAAAACTACACACAAGACATTGAAAGTCAAGTGAATTTACCGAAAATGATAGAAGGCGGATTGGATGTGGCGTGGTTTATTGTCTACACAAAACAAGGACGTCTTACAGAGAAAGGCTATAAAATTGCTTATGACAATGCCATGGCAAAATTCAATGCTATCCATAGATTGGTTGAAGAATATGCACCAAACAACATTGAATTGGCCTTGACTTCTGACGATGTCAGAAGAATCAATGCTACTGGTAAAAAAATAGCGATGATAGGTGTTGAAAATGGCTATGCAATTGGGACAGACATTGACAATGTCAAAAAGTTTTATGACTTGGGTGCTAGATATATGTCTTTATCTCATAACGAGCATAGTCAACTATGTGATTCGCATACTGGTGAAAAAAATAATGTTTGGTTGCATAACGGATTGAGTGATTTAGGCAAACAAGTCATTGTAGAAATGAATAGATATGGGATTATGATTGATTTATCGCATCCTTCTATAGAATCTAATAAGCAGGCTATAGAATTATCAAAAGCACCCGTAATTGCTTCACATTCTTCTGCTAGAGCCTTATGTAATCACAGCAGAAACTTAAATGATGACCTATTGCAATTGATTAAAGAAAAAAACGGAGTGGTTCAAGCAGTTGCTTTTAAAGGCTACCTTAATAAAGACAAACGTAATAAAAGAGTTTATTTTGAAAAGAACTTACAAAAACAAGCAATGAAATCTTTAGGAATTACTTGGTTAGAACGTGATTCTATAAAAAAGTTAGACAAACTCGATAAAGCAGCATACAATGCCAATCTTTATAAAGCCAAAGCTATTGCTAAGAAAAAGCTAAACACTATAAAAAATATTCCTGAAGACGTGAATGTTATTGATTTTGTCAACCATATTGATTATTTAGTGAATCTTATTGGGATTGACCATGTAGGGATAAGCTCAGATTTTGATGGCGGTGGCGGTATTGAAGGATGGTCAGATGTTTCAGAAACATTTAATGTAACACTTGAATTGGTAAAACGTGGATATACTGAAAATCAAATAAGTAAACTTTGGAGTGAAAACTTGCTACGTGTTTTAGACGAAGTACAAAAAGTTGCGAAAGAAATACAGAGCAAGAGCTAAAAAAACATCTTAGTGTACTTCTAATTTTACCTCATAAAAATAGTTAAAACTGCTTGGTCAATCCGTTTAGGCTTTAATGATTTCGCATCTAGTAAACACCACGAAGTTTTGCATTTGCAAAGCAATTTATCTTCGCAATAAATATGTACAATTCGTGTTGATTTGACTCCCACAGCATCATCTATCCATGTTACAACATTTATAGTGTCATTAACAAAGGCTTGATTTAGATAATCAATTTCATGTCGTAGCACAAACCACACAACACTTTCTTGAAGCTCTTTTGAGGCTATTGACGCCCAATGCATACCAGAAACATCTTGCACCCATTGTAAATACGCCATGTTATTTACATGGTTAAGTTCATCAATATCTTGTAAAGTAACTTTAAAAGAATACTGGAATGAGACTTTATCTTCTGGCACTTTTTCTATCATCTATTTATCAACTTAAAGTATTATATAGCGTATCAACAAACCAATAGCGATACAAATGGTAAAACTCATTAAGGTACCTATCAATACATATTCCGTTTGTTTTCTAGCTCCTTTAGTGTCACTAAACCTTAAAATAGACTTTGCTCCTATCAAAAAGCCAATGGCAGAAAAATTATTGATTAAAATAAAAGTCAATACTAAAATTCGTTCAAAAATACCGATATATCTACCTGCTTTTTTCAAACTATTTTGCTCTCCTTCTGCGGTAATTTCATGTTGCCAACGCTCTGTGGCTTTCCCTATAATAAATCCTACAGGAAAGATAACCAGTAAATATCCTATTAAAATTGCCAATTCTTTTGAAGATGAAAAGAAAGTCTCAATGGCAGGAAAAACAGATAAAAAGCCTTGAATTAAATACAACCAGGCAATAATGAGCACAATAACATGTAATATCTGATCAATAATAAAATACTTTAAATTATCCTTTTCTTGATAGAGTTTCCATAAATCAATGATAAAATGTGTTATTACAATAGCTATTGGCACCAAAAAACGTGTCCATTCTTGTAAAATAACATAAGTCAAAACTCCCGCTAATAAACTGTGTACATACAACACCCAAGATACTGCTTTATGAGTACGTTTATGCTGTACCATTTTGGTGTTCTGAAACACAAAATCGGTCAGCACGTGTGCTAGCACCAATTGTAATAAGATCAATAATTTAATTTCCATAATCTGTATAATTTGCGATGGCAGTTTTGTACCGTTTTAACAACATAGAAATAGCATCCCAATTGGCAGCTTTTTTACGATGATTTACCGCAGACTGGTTGATACCTAATATTTTTGCCACTTCAGTTTCTTTTTTTCCTTTGTGTAAGTAATAAACCACTTCAGCTGATGCCACACTCCATTTACTGGTTACACTGTCCAACAAACCAAAATGTACATTGAACTCATCATTTAAATTTTCATCAGCTGTTTTTAATAGTAAACGTGGATAGTCACCTTTCATAGTGTCTAAGGTTTTTCCAGAGAATTGAAAAGCTTCTCCGTTTGATTCTAAGATGGAATCTCGCTTTAAATTGATATTACCAATACCAATAGCTATCCGAAAATCAGTCAAACCTGAAGTCTTTCTGTCTGGAATCGCAATTTTATTAACTGCTGTCTTTATAGTAAGCACAATATCTAAAGCTAATACTGGCTCTAAAACCACTCCTTGAAAGCTATCGCCTCTAAATATTTTAAAATCTGTTTGATGTGTAGAACGAAAAGTTTCAAACTCTGTATTTATAACATTGAGAATACCATCTAATTCTTGTGGTTTATAGCTTGTTGAGTCAATTAAATCTCCTGTAATTACTGCTTTCATACGTGTTTATCTATTATTTTTATTTACAACATACTCCTTTAGTATGACAAATATACGAAAAATATTAGCCTGTAGGCTAATAATGAGTAAATATTAGTCTGTAGGCTAATAATGGGTAAATATTAGTCTGTGGACTAATAAATAAAGTTGTTGCTATTTAATATAAAGCCTGTAATTTTTACTTATAAAATTGTTAATAACTCAAATCACTACTCATAACTTGTTAATAAGTAATGGAAATTAAACAATTATCACTGAAAAATATTAAAAAAACATGTAATTTAACTAACTGTATATCATGCTGTTATTTTATAAATTTTATTTGAATATAAAATTTCAATAGAAATACACCCTTTATATTTAATAAAATTATACATTTGCACTTATTAACAATATTTTACACCTTACTATATGTAGCATAAATTACTTCTAAAATCCTTAATGTATTATTATATCATGAAGAAGTTTAATTTATGTGTTTTAAGTTGTGTGTTTTTATCACAGTTTAGTTTTTCACAAATTACAGTCAGTCCTAGCGAGTTATCAACCTCTATTCTTATTGCAGATAAAGATCTTGCTGCAAAAAACGAATGTAGCCAAGAAAATTTTGGTGGCCATTTTAAAGAATTCTTTGATGAGGACATCAATGCTCCTGTATTTCAATTCGAAATTCACAATGCATCAGACAATTACAAATGTGCAAATTTCAAAAAATATCTTCATAAAATTAAGCTAGAAGCTACTGCACCAGAAAATTTAATTGGTATAGAAGGAGAAACTGTTACTTATACATGGAAATTTAAACTTGACGAAAAATTTCTATCCTCTACCAAAAAAGAAATTGACATTCATCAGTTAAAAGCTGTTGGCGGTTCTGAATATGAAATTCCGTTATTTAGCTTAACAACCGTAAAAGGTAGAAGGTCTGATAAATTAGAATTGCGATATACAGAAATGGACGAACAAATCACCTTAAAAGCTGTTGATTTATCGTTGCTAAAAGGAAAATGGGTTGAAGTTTCTGAAACTATTACTTACGGAGAAATTGGTGCGTATACCATAACTATCAAATCAACGAATGATGATGAAATGCTATTAGAATTCAGTAAGGATGCTATCAGAACATGGAAAACTGATGCTGAGTTTATCCGCCCTAAATGGGGAATCTACAGAGATTTAAAAGATGTTAATGATGTAAGAAATGAAACGGTGCGTTTTGCAAATTTTAAGGTTGAAGAAAGTAATACCTTAGAGATGTTTAAAGCCTCACTAAATAACGACGATGTAAAGATTTTTCCTAACCCTGCGTCTGACAAGGTTACCATTCAAGGGGCTAGCCTAGAAGATTATGATGCTATTATTTTACATGATAGTTTTGGAAGAGAGATTCAATTAAAAAAACCTATTGTTAGAAATTCATTAGATGTTTCATCTCTAAAAAACGGAGTGTATTTTATAGTTTTTAAAAAGGATAAAGAAATTAAAGTAGTGAAGAAGCTATTAAAGTTTTAGTTTAAAATAATCAATGCATTACTTTAAACAAAAGCTCTTTAAGAATATCTTTTGTTGCTAAATTTTGAGCACCAACACCTTTACTTTTCATGTCAGCATCTCTCAATAGAGAGATAATTTGTGAGACTTTTCGCATCGGATAGTTACGAGCTGCATTCAAATAATCGCCTACAAAATAAGGATTTACGCGTAATGCCTTAGCAACATTTCCTTTTGATTTATCAGATAAACCATGATAAATTAACAATTGCGTGAAAAAGCTATTCAATAATGATATAGTGACCACCAAAGGATTACTTTTAGGATTGTCACTAAAATAATTAATAATCTGATTGACTTTCACAATTTTACGTTCTCCTACAGCTTTACGCAATTCAAAATTATTATAGTCTTTACTGATGCCTATATTTTCTTCAATATGAATAGGAGATATTAAGGACTCTTTGGGTAAAATAATCATTAACTTGTCTAATTCATTAGATATTTTAGACAAATCTGTTCCTAAAAATTCTACCAACATTAAAGCTGCTTTGGGTTCTATTTGATAGCCTTTACCTGATAAAACTCTACGTATCCACTCGCCTACTTGATTATCATACAGTTTCTTACTCTCAAATAAAACACCGTTTTTACCAATAATTTTACTCAGCTTTTTACGCTTGTCTAAGGTTTTGTATTTATAGCAAATCACCAATACCGTTGTAGGTTGCGGGTTCTCAACATAACTGACCAAGTTTTCAATGGTACGTGACAAATCTTGAGCCTCTTTAACAATCACCACTTGACGTTCTGCCATCATCGGATATCGTTTGGCATTAGAAACAATAGCTTCAATACTGCTATCTCTACCATACAACACCATTTGATTGAAACCTCTTTCTTCTTCAGTTAGGACGTTTTTTTCAATATAATCTGATATTTTATCAATATAATAGGGTTCATTACCCATTAAAAAATAAACAGGTTTAAAATTGCCGTTTTTGATATCAGAAACTATTTGATTGATACGTTCCATTTCTAAGAAAAAATAATCATTTTTGTATTATGGTTGTACTGAATTTGCCACAAGCTAAACTCAAGATCAAAAGTAAAGAAAATAAGCAGTATATCTTTGATATCATCAGAAAAAAAGATGTGGTCTTAACTCCCGAAGAATGGGTGCGTCAGCATATCCTTCATTTTTTAATAACTGTTAAGGGCTATCCTAAATCAATTATTGCCGTAGAAAAGCAGCTCACCATCAATACCTTAAAAAGACGATTTGATATTTTAATTTTCAATACTAAAGGATTGCCTGAAATTATTATTGAATGTAAAGCACCAAAAGTAAAAATTACTCAAGATACATTTGATCAGATTGCTCGTTATAATTTAACACTCGATGCCAACTATTTGATGGTCAGTAACGGATTGGAGCATTATTTTTGTAAATTAGATACGGCAAATGAACGCTATGTGTTTTTAGAAGATTTACCTGAATACAAGCCTTAGTTTTCTCTATTTATAGTATGTTTGTGCCTAAGTAAATAATCTACAAAACCTTTAGAAAGAGCCTTGAAAGTAGCAGTCGTTATATTAAATTGGAATGGCAAACAACTCTTAGAACAGTTTTTACCTTCTGTAATAAAATACAGTAGTGATGAAGCTGAAATCTATGTAGTTGATAATAATTCTGATGACGATTCTATACCTTTTATTAAAGCTAATTATCCTGAGATTACTATCATTCAGAATACTGAGAACGGTGGTTATGCAAAAGGTTATAACGATGGCTTACAACATATAGATGCTGATATTTACGCCTTGGTGAATTCTGATATTGAAGTGACTAAAGACTGGTTAACACCAATTATTGCTGAATTTAAAGCTTCTAAAGACACTGCCATTATTCAACCTAAAATTTTAGATTTTAAAGACAAAACCAACTTTGAATATGCTGGAGCTGGTGGCGGATTTATAGATCGTTTTGGATATCCATATTGTAGAGGGCGTATTTTTTCAAGTTTAGAAACCGATCAGCAGCAATACAATGATACGATTGATATTTTTTGGGCTTCTGGTGCTTGTTTTTTTATCCGCTCTGAAGTCTATCATCAATTGCAAGGTTTTGATGAAGATTATTTTGCTCATCAAGAAGAAATTGATTTGTGTTGGCGTGCTAAAAACCTCGGAGCAAACATAAAATATGTAGGAACTTCAACAGTTTACCATGTTGGCGGAGCTACTTTAGACGAATCGAATCCGAAAAAGACCTACTTAAACTTTAGAAACAGTTTATTCTCTTTGATAAAAAACCTACCTGCATCTTCGTTATTCTCAATAGTATTTTTACGTTTGTTTTTAGACGGCTTGGCTGGCATTAAATTCATACTAGAATTGAAACCACGGCATACATGGGCTATTATCAAAGCTCATTTTAGCTTTTATTGGTATTTGCCGTCTATGCTAAAAAAACGTAAGGACACCACTCATAAAAAAACAAGCTATTATCACTGTAAAAGTATTGTTTGGCAGTATTTTGGATTGAAAAGGACACTGTTTAGTGAGGTGGATTAAAGCTTGTCTGTAGGCAAAATGGCACAAGCATATTCAAATTGTTTAACTTTTTGCAAATTCTATTAATGGAGTAATATTTCCATTATCGGCTTTTTTTAATGCTATAATGTACTTTTCACGCACACTATCCGCTTTTACCATATTAGATTGATGCCAAGTGAAAATTGCTGCATCAAATACGATTTCCATTATTATATCTGCCATCATTCTAGAATGTCTTCCGTTACCATTAGGAAAACAATGTATAGCAACCAACCTGTGTTTAAATCGGATAGCTATTTCGACTGTAATATAGGTTTTGTTTACTATCCAATACCCTGTGTCTTCTAACAACTGTTTTAGCTGTTGGTTTATCTGCAACCAATCTACACCAATATTTTTATTAGACTTTCTAAATGTACCTGCCCATTTCCAAACATTCCCATACATTTTTTGATGTAATTTTTTAATAAATTTTTCTGTTAAGACAGTTGTTGGTTTTAGTTTGATACTGAACAACCATTCGGTAGCTGTCTCAATATTCAATTGTTCAAACTGGTTCAATTCACTTTGTGTAGTTATGGTTTTAATCAACAAACCTTCTTTTTCATTTTCATCTAAGGGGGTTTGCCCTTCTTGGTAAGTTAATTTTAATCCCATAGTGATTTTTTCATTTCTCGTGTTAACTCTTCTGCTAAATCTTTAATGGCCTGTTTTATTTTAACATCTGTTATTGCTTGGTTTTCTAATTGCATATTTTTATGTGTACGCAATACTATTTTAGTGGCTAATGCTGTTGCTTTTTTATCTACTAATTGTTTTATAGAACCATTTTTAGGCACAAAACCATATACCAACTGCAACTCTAATGCTTGGGCAACTTCTTTTAAGGTTTTAAGACTAACAGAACCTTTTGCCTCACTTTCTTCTATTTTTTTAACGCCTTGTTTGGTTATAGATAGTTTATTACCCAATTGCTCCATTGTCATATTAAGACTGGTACGTATGGTGTGTAGCCAACCTTTGGTTGGTGTAGTTGTATTTTTAGAAGCAACAAATGACTTTAATTTTTGGTCTAACTGTTCTATTAATAGTTTTTTTTTGTTTCTCATTGTTTCACCTGTTTATACATTAAAAGTAAACCTTTAGATTTACAAATATATAAAAAAGTAAACAAATAAGTTTACTAATATTTATAAAAGTAAATAGTTAGGTTTACTTTTAATGTTTTATCTATAAATAATTTGGTAATACTTAATAGCTCATTCTAGCTTTTATTGGTATTTGCCGTCAATGCTAAAAAAACGTAAGAACACCACTCATAAAAAAACAAGCTATTATCACTGTAAAAGTATTGTTTGGCAGTATTTTGGATTGAAAAGGAAGGTGTTTAGTGAGGTGGAGTGAGGTGTTGGCTATTTATTCTGTCAAGCAGATTTATATAAATACTTCTGAAACTCAATAAACATATCTCTAATTTCGATTGCATTTCCTCCCAACTTTTCAATTCCATCTTCTTGTGATTGAAATTTATTAGCAAGTAATATTGGTAATTTCGATTGGTCAAGTTCTCCTACTCCTATTTCTATATACTTACTCAATACAAATTCTATAAATTCCTTTTGTTTTTCATTTAAGAATGCAAAAATAGTCGCTTCTGCTACTGCAACTCGTTCTTTTCTTGTTATTGGCTTTATATCACTATTAAACACATATTCCAATACGTCAAAAAGGTCGCTTTTTTCGGCATCTATTAGTTTTTTAAGTGTGTTTAGTTCTTCTAAACCAAAACCTGCTTCTTCTAATTTTTCAAGCAATGTTCTTCTTGTTATTGGGTTAGACCACAATTCTCTTAATTCGGCTTCACTTTTAAAGAAGTTTGGCAATTCACCAAATAGATTATTTAAAAACTCTTCTGCTGATATTGGTTTTCCGTCTGCATTCCAAAAGGAAGTCGAAATCATTTTCTGTATTTCCAATTCTTTTCCGTTTCGTAATTTTATTTTTACTTTCTTATTGCAAATACAAGGCAATTGTCCGCAAGTTTCACATTCTGTTGGTGGTTCTACTTCACAAATGCAAGGACTTTCGCCACAAACTTTACATTTTTTAGGTTCTTTTACGCAAATACAAGGACTTTGATGGCATTTTTCGCAAATTTCAGGTTCTACTGGCTCAACTGGTTCGCCATCCCATTCTGGGTCTAAAAAACGTTGGTAAGCATCCACAAAATCATAAATGGTAAAAAATTCTTTTCCGTCAAATAATCGTGTTCCTCTTCCTACAATTTGTTTAAATTCTATAATCTGATTTACAGGACGCATCAAAACGATATTTCTAATATTACGTGCATCAACTCCTGTAGATAGTTTTTGTGAAGTAGTAAGTATCGTTGGTATTAACTTTTCATTGTCTTGAAATTCACGTAAAAACTGTTCGCCAATTTCTCCATCATTGGCAGTAACACGAACACAATAATTAATATCTTTTCCC
>VAPK010436640.1_pt1 | contig 14862 bp, 16 predicted proteins | sample 3395031 | NCBI WGS metagenome assembly VAPK01 (sample SAMN08290443, study PRJNA428436) | hydrothermal vent metagenome | isolation source: Deep-sea hydrothermal vent chimney 1 | place: Pacific Ocean: Juan De Fuca Ridge
AATAGAGCAAGCCATTACCTCTAAGACCAAAGCGGTGATGCCGGTTCATCTTTTTGGCCAGCCAGTTGATATGCCTGGTATCAAGCAGATATGTGATCAACACCAGCTTAAGCTTATTGAAGATTGTGCTCAATCATTTGGAGCCGAAATCGACGGCAAACAAACAGGCAGTATAGGGCATGCTTCTGGCTACAGTTTTTTTCCGAGTAAAAATTTAGGTGCATTTGGTGACGGTGGTCTGGTTGCAACAAATTCTGATAAAACTGCAGAGACAGTTAAAATGCTGCGGAATCATGGTTCCAAGGTGCGTTATTATCATGATTTAATTGGCTTTAATAGCCGCCTGGATGATATGCAAGCGGTCATCTTACGCACCAAATTAAAACGCATAGATCAATATAATCAACGCCGCCGTCATGCCGCTCATTTATATTCTCAGTTAATGGCAGATCTACCGGTAACAACTCCTTTTGAAGATGGTTTAGGCACACATGTTTATCATCAATATACCTTGCTAAGTGATCGCCGTGATGAAGTGATCAAGACATTACAGGATCAGCAAATCGGCTGCGCTGTTTACTACCCTGTGCCTTTACACAAACAAAATGTGTTTAAAGATGTTTGCTCCGGATTGACATTGCCAGTTACCGAATCGGTCTCTGAACGGTGCATGTCATTACCGATTTGTCCTGAATTGAAGGACGATACCATCAAAGAAATAGTCGGCGTTATCAAATCAGTTTTGAACTAGTGCTCCGGCAAGGTTGTGTGATGGCTAGACGAGTTGAGAAGTGGTTAGTTGCTAGGCGCATAAGTAAAGGACTAGTAGGAATGTGTCAAGCGAGTGCAACTACGCAGATGGCCGCTTATCGGCTCGATCTATTCATCAATCCAATATTGTTGGAGGACTAGTTTCCATGCCTCAAAAAATTATGCTGGTTGCCGGTGAAGCTTCGGGCGATCAACATGCTGCCAATATGTTTCTGGAGTTAAAGAAACAGCTACCTGATATTGAGGGTTTCGGTATGGGTGGTCAAAAAATGATTCAGGCAGGGATTGATGTACGTTTTGACTCTGCTAATATTGCAGTGATTGGTTTGATCGAAGTCATTAAACACTACGGCGAAATCAAGCGGGCATTAAAGTTAATGCAAACTTTGGTTGTTTCTGAAAAACCCAATTTATTGGTGTGTGTGGATTATAAGGAATTTAACTATAAACTCGCGGCCTATGCTAAGCAAAATGGCATCAAAGTCTTATTTTATGTTAGCCCACAAGTTTGGGCGTGGCGACCTGGGCGTGTTGTTAAATATGGAAAAGTAATTGATAGGATGGCGGTCATTTTTCCCTTTGAAACAAGATACTATGAAGAGAAAAATATTCCAGTTTCGTACGTAGGTCATCCATCGGTTGATAAAGTTCATCCACAATATTCTGTTGCAGAGGCAAGAAGCCTTTTTGATCTTGATTCTCTTCACCCCATAGTCGGTTTATTGCCTGGAAGTCGAGGAAATGAAATTGTCAGAATGATGCCGGTGATGCTCGAGGCTGTGGAAAAAATAGCTGAACTAATTCCTCATGTCCAATTTGTGTTATCTCAAGCGGACTCCGTAAGTGATGAAATGCTTCAACCATATCTAAAGGCATTAGCAACCCCAATAAAAGTGATAAAAAACCAGCCTTACGATGTAATTCAGTGTTGTGATGCTATCATGACAACATCAGGAACAGCGACTGTTGAAATTGCTCTGCTTAGCGTGCCTTTGGTGATAGCTTATAAACTTTCGGCAGTAACTTACTGGTTGGGAAGATTATTGGTTAAAACCAAATTTATTGGCTTACCGAATATTATTGCTGGGAAAAGTATTATAAAAGAGCTGATTCAAGATCAGGCAACAGCCGATAATTTAACCAGAGAAATCTGTAAAATTTTAACGGATAATAGTTATGCGCAAACAATGCGGCAGAATTTAGCTGATGTCAAAGAATTGCTGGGGCAGGGTGGGGGATCCAGAAGAATGGCGGAAGTGGTGGAGAAAATGTTACAAACGCCTTAAACCTCTTATTTAAACCGAAATCAGACTATTGCTATTTAACTCGCTGCTTGTTGCACCATCTGGGCCGTACGTGTTGATAGATTGATCTGTGCCCTTAATAATTTGAAGAGATCGTCTGGAGTGACGCGTAAGTAAATCAATACTGGCGCCATTTTGTTCATTGAGTTCCTGGCATTTTTTTGACAGTTCAGTAATTTCAAACCAATACTGAGAAAGTTCGGTTGCCTTCAAACCAGAATTTCGGGCTTTGTCAAGATAATGTCTGATGCCATCATTGCTTAAAGTAAATTTTTCAGTATCCAGAATTTGTGACAACTGTTTAGTAAATTGATTAAGCTGGCCAACCAACAATTGTTTTTCTGCTGCAATAGTAGCTAAAAGTTCTGGAGAATCATTTTTTCTTAATAACGAGGATTCTTCGCTCAATAGCTGAAAAAGCTTTTGAGTATGGAGTAAACCGTTTTTAGCTAGTTTTATGGCTACTGGATAAGTTTTTTCTATCATATTTTTTAGGTTTAAGTATCGTCAGGCAAAGATTGCTCAATTTGAATTATTTTTTCGGCAATTTTTTCGGCATCAATTGTATATGTGCCTGCCGATATGGCATCTCTTGCTTCTTTGACTCGCTCTGCATTTACCACTGGAACTGATTCCAGCTTAGCAAAAGCGAGTTTTAAATCTTGAGCTGTTTCAGTAAACTTGAGCGAATCATTATGATTCACATTCTGTCGTTTTACGTTTTCAGTGTTCCCTGCTTTCTCTTTACTGGTAGCTTTAGCAACATGAGTTGTCTGTTGCGGCGTTGATATTTTTATAGCCATTGTATTTTCCTCGATTTTTTCCTGTCATGGTTATCGGCACCCGCCCTGAAAACTTTATTAAAAATTTACGTTAACCAAGCCAGGTTCAATCACAGTAGCCTGAATAATTCTTTGGGAATTTTCATTTTTAACGGCTATACGTTGACCTTTAATACCATTTTGCATGGCCAGTCCACCCATTTGTATCGTAAAGCCAGGTGAAGTTGCAGCGATAGTGATTTTCTGGCCGCGTGTTATTAAACTGGGTTCTGTCAAATTTTTGGCGGCAAGAATTTTTCCTGAACTATAATTTCTTTTGGCTTGTTTGTTAATAACTTGATTGAAATCAGTAAAGAATTCAGATCTAAGCCTTGAAATATCTCTGTTTTCCAGCTCAAGATGCTGAGAGGTTATCCTTTCACCTTTTTTCACAGCTCGTTTGAGGACAACGATATGTTTATGAGCAGTAATGGTAGCGGTGTGAAAAATATTCCAAGACTGCTTTCCCTTACAGCTAACGCCAATTGAGTTGCGACCTAGTTTTACCCTACCCCTATGGGCAAAAACTTGTAGTGGTTGGGTGCATTCAGGGAGCCTCAATCGGGGATCGATATCATCTACAAAAAATTTATGCTGATATGCCTCTGAAGTATTATTTGATAAATATTCTGTTATTGCAGATTTTACAGCTTCCAGGTTTTGCCCGGGTTGTGCAGCTGTATTATGTGCAAAAAAAAGACTAAGTATTAGGAGTGATTCTTTCATGTTGATGTCATTATTTTGTCGTGTGCAGTAGATAAAGCACAAATAATGCCAACTATAAATCCACATCCGTGACCGCGTGGAGTATCTATTAGGCCAAGAAAACTTTGAGATAGCAACTATACTCAAAGTTATCAATCATAGTTTTAGAGAAAAATGGCTGGAATATTAGAAGGTGTAGATCAGCGTACTCAACTGGCAGGGCATAATCGTTTTGAATTACTGTTGTTTAAATTAGCAGGTAATCAGCTTTTTGGAATTAATGTTTTCAAAGTACAGGAAGTCATCCAATGTCCACCTTTGACTCGAATCCCTCAATCTCATTCCGTAGTTTGCGGTGTTGCCCATTTAAGAGGCCGAACCATCCCGATTCTGGATTTGGCAATGGCGATAGGAATGCCGGAGCTTAAACGCGATAGCAGTAATTTCGTAATCATCACAGAATATAATCGAACGGTTCAAGGGTTCATGGTTGAAGCAGTGGATCGAATAATTAACATTGGTTGGTCTACAGTAAAAGCACCTCCTAAAGGTGCTGGGAATGAAGGTTATTTAACTGCAGTTACCGAGGTGGACGATCAACTGATTGAAGTGATAGATGTGGAAAAAGTCATGAAGGAGGTCATCGGGGGGGAGGAAGAGGTTTCCGAGGGGCTGATAGACCCGGAGGTTGTTGCACAGAACGATAATGTTCTTGTTGTTGATGATTCATCGGTGGCTCGGAACCAGCTAAAAAGGGTTTTAGAGCAACTGGGTACGAGTTGTCTGGCTCTCAAAGATGGGCAGGAAGCCTGGGATCATTTATCGGATCTTGTGAAAGATGGGGTAGATGTACCGAAGCATTATACGATGATTATTTCTGATGTCGAAATGCCAGTTATGGATGGCTATACGCTTGCGAAAAAAATTAAAAAAGATCCACAGCTAAAAGATGTGTATTTGATTTTACATACTTCTTTAAGCGGGGTATTTAACACTGAAATGGTGAACAAAGTAGGTGCTAATAAATTTCTACCCAAATTTTCCCCAGATGAATTAGCTAAAACAGTCCAGCAAAGAATGAAGGATGTTCATGGATTGGAATAAATTTAAAGGGTTCTATATCAACACTATCTCGGAAATAAGATAGGAAATATACATCAGTTATGTATACTTCGCACGTTCATAGATGCGCGAACTATAACCTGCAATAGGTTCATAGTCTTAATATTTATACAAAGGGTTTCTATATCCCCCTCTACCCTCCTTGTTACAATTACCAAAAAAACTAGGAAGTAAAGGCAACTTTTTGACATAAGCTCGTGTTTAACCGGTCAAATATTGCCACCCGACTGTGACCGAATCGACTTTTTTAGCACTTTTCATTTCTCTATCATCTCACGATAATCATAACCCATTGTTTCTTAATATTTAATTTAGTTGGCATAAGTCCTGCTTACTTATCAGTAATTAAAGCAACAAGACAAGGTTATGGCTATAAATTTTGATAAAGCTTTGGGGCTTCATCCTCAAGCATTAATGTTACGGGAAAAGCGTAGTGAGGTATTAGCATCCAACCTTGCCAATGCGGATACCCCTGGCTACAAAGCTCGGGATATGGATTTTCAGGCGATATTAAAACAGCAATCCGGTTTGAATACCAATAATCTGGAAACCAGTCATAGCGGTCATATTTTGCCTGATCAGTATCAATTGAACGGCAAATTGATGTACCGAACACCGCAACAAGCTTCATTAGATGGTAATACCGTGGAATCTCATATTGAGCACGCAAAATATGCAGAGAATGCCGTGCAATATCAAGCCAGTTTACGATTTATTAATGGTAGATTTTCCGGTTTGTTGTCTGCAATTAAAGGAGAATAAAAATGTCCTCATTTAAAATTTTTGATATCGCTGGTAGTGGTATGAATGCCCAGAATTTAAGGTTAAATTTGGTGGCTAGTAATATTTCCAATGCTAATAGCGTCAGCAGTAGTATTGATGAAACCTATAAATCCAGACAACCCGTTTTTGCAGCACAACTTAAAGACGCAATCGACCAACAAAACTCTGCTAGTGGCGTAGAAATATTAGGTGTGGTTGAAAGTGACGCTCCGGCAGTGATGGAATATTCACCTAACCACCCGATGGCAAATGAGGATGGTTATATTTTTAAACCCAATGTGAACACCGTTGAAGAAATGGCCAATATGATGTCGGCATCACGATCCTATCAGAATAATGTGGAAGTGCTGAATACGGCCAAGGAATTAATGATGCAAACATTGCGAATGGGACAATAGGAACAAACATGGCAGATGATTTAATAAATACATTTAATAGCTTAGGTTTGGCTACGGCTGAAACACCTAAACCGAAAAAAAATGATAGTTTGGGGCAGGAAGAATTTTTGAAGCTGATGACTACTCAATTAACTCACCAAAATCCAATGGAGCCTATGGAAAACGGTGATTTTCTATCACAAATGGCGCAGTTTGGTACGGTTTCAGGTATTCAGGATTTACAGGAATCATTTAAAGATTTTGCCTCCTCGATCAGCTCTGACCAGGCATTGCAAGCAGCCAGTCTGGTTGGCAGGCAAGTGTCGGCAGTCACCGATCAGGGGTTACTTTCAGCAGGTGGGGAAATTAAAGGAGCTTTTGAATTACCGGGAAGCTCGCCCAATACCAGCGTAAAAATTATAGACCCTCTTACCGGAGAAGTTGTAAGAAATATGGATTTGGGTGGTCATGCAAAAGGTAGAATTCCTTTTACCTGGGATGGGCTAACTGACGGCGGGGAGTTGGCAAATCCAGGTGTCTACAAAATTCAAGTTGAAGCGCAGTTAGATGGCAACAATACGGTTTTACAAACCGAAATTAATTCTCAAGTAGAAAGTGTTTCTATGGGGAACGGCAAGCAAGGTTTACAAATTAATCTTTTAGGAACAGGAAAGGTTAAATTTAGCGATATCAAACAAATTTCATAAAGCGGAGAAAACAAATATGGCATTTACAACAGCACTCAGTGGACTTAATGCAGCATCCAATAATCTTGCCGTTACCGGTAATAATATTGCTAACGCCAACACGGTAGGATTTAAGCGTTCGCGCTCAGAATTTGCCGATGTTTATGCATCAAGTATCGGTGGAGTTAGTAATACAACACCAGGTGCAGGTGTCCGAGTTACTAATGTTGCTCAGCAATTTAATCAGGGAAATCTTGAATTTACCGAGAACAGTTTGGATATCGCTCTCAGTGGTGAAGGTTTTTTTACCTTGGCAGCTAGCCCGGACGATCCGAATAATCTCAGTTATTCGCGGTCAGGAGAATTCAAATTAAATAAAGAAGGTTTTGTGGTTAACAATCAAGGTAAAGCCTTGTTGGTATATAGAGCAAATGGTACTCAGGTGGATGATGGTTTTAGTACTGGAGTGACTCAGCCGGTTGAGATTAGTGCGGTCCAAGGTCTGCCTTCCACTACGGATAAAATTGAAATGAGTGTCAACCTTGATGCTAGCGAAGATGTGATTCCTTTGGCGTTTGATAAAGACAACCAGAATACTTATACCACGCAAACATCTGCAACCATATACGATTCATTCGGTTCATCGCACACCTTAACAACCTATTTTGTACAAAAAGGTGTCGTTGCTGGTGACCCGACTTGGGAGGTTTATCATCATGTTGATGGTGATGCTGTTAATCTTCAGGGTGGAGCCGTTTTTGGTGAGTTAAAGTTTGATTCTGACGGAAAGCTTAAAATACCGGCAGACGGAACTTTTGATCTGGCAGATTATTCGATTAATCCAGCTACAGGAGCTAGTGATATCCAGATTAATAAAATGAATTATTTTGGCTCTACCCAAATAAATGAAAAATTCAGTGTGAATGAGCTGACTCAAAACGGTTTGCCGGCTGGTCGGTTAACCGGTATAGATATTGATGATGAAGGAGTCATATTTGCACGATTTAGTAATGGTGGTTCAAATACGCTTGGCAAGATTGCCTTAACCCGTTTTTCTAACCCTAATGGTTTGACAAAGTTGGGTGATACCAGCTGGGGGCAAGGTGCCAATTCGGGTGAGCCTATACCGGGTGAAGCAGGTGCAAATAACTTCGGTATTATTCAGTCGGGTGCTCTGGAAGGCTCCAATGTTGATTTGGCCGCACAATTGGTTAATTTGATTGTGGCCCAGCAATCCTATCAAGCGAATGCTGAAACTATCACTACTGAAAATACCATTATTCAGACTATCCTGAATATTTAATTTTAAAGGAGTAAGGCAATGGACCGTAGTCTTTATATTGCAATGAGCGGTGCCAAACAGACTTTATTGGCACAGACTAATAATTCCAATAATCTGGCTAATGCTCAAACTACAGGCTTTAAAGCTGATTTTGAGCAATTTCGTAGTATGCCGGTTTTTGGTCCAGGTTACCCTTCCCGGGTTTATGCGATGGCTGAACGACCTGGAGTAGATCTATCTCCAGGTGTTATTCAGTCGACGGGACGTAATCTGGATGTTGCAGTGAAAGGTGATGGCTGGATTGCGGTTCAAGGTAGTGATGGCAAGGAGGCTTACACACGAGCAGGTGACTTACGCATATCTCCCGAAGGTCTTTTGCAAACGGGGACTGGTTTGCAAATACTCGGTGACAATGGTCCTTTAGCCATTCCTGAAGCAGACAAGATTGAAATTGGCAGAGATGGAACGATCAGTGTTATTCCAGTGGGAGATAATGCTAATACGTTGGTAGAAGTGGGCAGAATCAAACTAGTCAAACCAAATCTGAAAGATCTGGAAAAACTGAATGACGGATTAATGACACTTAAGCCCAATATTCCAGTACCCGAAGCAGATGCCAGTGTGGGTTTAATTCAAGGATCTTTGGAAAGCAGTAATGTAAATGCTATTTCTGCTTTGGTGGAAATGATAGAACTGTCCAGAAACTTTGAACTACAAGTCAAAGTGATGAAACAAGCGGATGAAAATAGCGGAACTTCGGCAAAATTAATGCAATTGGCATGATCAGTGCTTTATTTGTATGTATAACTTCAAAGTGTCAAAAAGCAGGAGAATAAAATGACTGAACGAGCATTATGGGTAGCAAAGACAGGACTGGATGCCCAGCAAACCAGAATGGCGGTAATATCCAATAATCTGGCCAACGTCAATACCACAGGATTCAAAAAGGGCCGGGCTAATTTTGAAGATTTGCTGTATCACAATGTACGTCAAGTAGGTGCTCAATCTTCGCAGGACACTGAATTGCCAACCGGTTTGCAGTTAGGCTCTGGAGTCAGAGTTGTAGCAACCGAAAAGCTGCATTCACAAGGTAATATCCTGCAAACTGAGAACCCGTTGGATGTGGCTATTAACGGCAATGGTTTTATGCAAATTTTGATGCCAAATGGCGACATTAACTACACCCGGGATGGTTCGTTAAAGCTGAGTGCTGAAGGTCAGCTGGTAACTTCGGGTGGTTTAACCCTGGAACCGGCAATTACCATTCCGGAAGACGCTATTAGTATTACCATTGGTAGAGATGGTAGTGTATCGGCATTACAACCGGGTAATGCCGCTCCAGTCGTATTAGGACAAATAGAGCTGGCAACTTTTGTAAATCAAGCAGGGCTTGACCCCATAGGAGAGAATCTTTACAGAGAATCAGTTGCCAGTGGCGCACCTAATGTTGGTATTCCGGGCGCTAATGAATTCGGGTCAATTCTTCAAGGCTCTCTGGAAACTTCAAACGTAAATGTTGTAGAAGAATTGGTTAACATGATTGAAACTCAAAGAGCTTATGAAATGAATTCAAAAGCGATTTCCACGACTGATGATATGTTGTCCTACGTTACTCAGCAACTCTAACACGGTAATGCAAACCCTAAAAGTACTCCTTTTTATGTTATCTGCAGCCGTATTAATCGGTTGCGAAACCATGCCTAAGTCTGATCCGGCTTTTGCTCCGGTAACACCACCCGTGCGGCCTAAGCCTGTATACAATACTGGCTCCATCTATATGGCAAACTATGATGTTCGCTTATTTGAAGATCATATAGCGCGCAGGGTTGGAGATTTGTTAACGGTTCGATTGAATGAACGAACTCAGGCAAAAAAAGATGCTGATATCGACGTTAGCAAAAATACTGATATGACTGTTGAGGCACCCACTTTATGGGGTGTCGCATCACAAACTATTCTAGGTAATAGTATGGAAACCCGGATTAAAGCCAACAGAAAAGCGGATGGTGCAGGCAAGGCAAATCAAAGTAATACCTTTACTGGCGATATTTCTGTCACGGTATATGATGTTTTGGCCAATGGTAATTTACTAATCCGTGGAGAGAAACGTATCACCCTCAATCAGGGCAGTGAATATATTCGAATTTCAGGCATTGTCCGACCGATAGATATTGGAGCTGATAATGTCATTTTATCTAATAAAGTGGCTAATGCCACAATCATGTATACCGGCGATGGCGCGGTTGCTGATGCCAGTAAACTGGGATGGTTTAACAGAATATTAAATCATTGGATATTTCCTTTTTAATCGGCATGAAAATAATGAAATTTCTTAAAAGGACGACAAAGGTACTATTTTTTCTAGGGGTGATACTTGCAAGTTTTCAAGCACACTCAGAACGAATCAAAGATCTGGCTGGTATTGCAGGAGTTCGGTCTAATCAACTGGTTGGTTATGGGTTGGTAGTTGGCTTGAACAAAAGTGGTGATAAAACTAAATTCACGGGTCAGTCATTACGTTCAATGATGGCCAGACTCGGCATTAATTTGCCGGCAGGCGTTGATCCTAAATCGAAAAACATCGCTGCTGTGGCAGTACATGCAGATTTGCCGGCATTTGCCAAGCCGGGGCAAATGATTGATGTCACTGTCTCTTCCATTGGCGATGCAAAAAGTTTACGCGGTGGTTCATTATTAATGACCCCGTTGAAAGGTGCCGATGGTCAGGTTTACGCGATTGCTCAGGGCAATCTGGTGGTTGGTGGTTTAAGTGCTGCTGGTGCTGACGGTTCAAGTATTACCGTAAATAACCCCTCAGTTGGACGTATTGCAGGAGGTGCTTCTGTAGAACGAAGTGTTCCTTCACCATTTGCACAGCACAATGAATTGATTTTTAATTTACATAGCTCAGATTTTACCACCGCAAATCGTATGGTTGAAGCCATAAACAAGGTTTTAGGTGCCAATACTGCTAAAGCGATGGATGCAACATCGGTTAGAGTTGGGGCGCCGCGTGATGTCTCGCAGCGCGTGACCTATGTTTCGATGATTGAAAATATTAATGTTTCCCCTGATGATGCACCAGCCAGAATCATTGTGAACTCAAGAACCGGTACTGTAGTTATTAATAATAAGGTCAGAGTACAGCCTGTGGCTATATCACATGGTAGTTTAACCGTTACTATTTCTGAGAATCCTCAGGTTAGTCAACCTAATGCGTTGGCGGCAGGGCAAACCGTGGTGAATCCCCAATCAGATATTCAGGTTGAAGAAGAAAAACCACATATGTTTGTATTTAATCCTGGCGTATCTCTAAATGAAATTGTTGATGCGGTTAATAAGGTCGGCGCAGCGCCAAGTGACTTGGTGGCCATTTTGGAAGCTTTGAAAGCGGCTGGTGCGTTGCGGGCAGAACTGATTATTATATAAAGGGGAGAGATTATGCTGAATGTAAATCATGCTGATGTCTATACAGATTTTAATGGTCTTGCCAAATTAAAAACTGAAGCGAAAACAGATTCTCAGGAAGCACTCAAAGAAGTTGCCAAGCAATTCGAATCTATTTTTTTGAATATGACGCTGAAAAGTATGCGTGATGCCAAATTATCGGATGGCATTTTTGATAGTGATCAAAGTCAGTTTTACCAGGAAATGTATGACCAACAATTGGCTGTTCATTTGTCGGGTAATCCGGGTGTTGGATTGGCTGATTTGATTGTCAGGCAACTTAGTACCGATGGACAAACAGTTGACCGGGAACCTCTGGATTTAAAAGCTTATCGAAATAAGCCAGCAGTCTCACCAGGGGAAATACAACCGGGTAAAACAACGGATATAAATCTAAAGTCTTCAAAGCAACTGCCGATAAAATCTGTAGAACAATTTGTTAAGCAATTATGGCCATATGCTCAGCAAGCAGCCAATGAAATTGGTGTGGAGCCAAAAGTGCTTTTGGCACAGGCTGCACTTGAAACTGGTTGGGGTAAAGCTGTTATTGATAAAGCTGACGGGAAAAGTAGTTTTAATTTGTTTAACATCAAGGCAGATAAATCCTGGCAGGGTTCTAAAACCAGCGTAAACACATTGGAATTTGAGCAAGGTACTGCGAAGAAAGTTAGAGCTGGGTTTAGGGTTTATGACTCTTATCAACAAAGTTTTCAGGACTATGTACAGTTTCTTAAAAGCAATCCACGCTATGGTGAAGCTTTGAAACAAACAGCTGACCCAGAAGCTTACGTCAAAGGTTTACAGCAAGCAGGTTATGCAACTGATCCGAAATATGCAGAAAAAATCATGCATATATTTAACGGGGAAGCTCTGGGTCAGTATAAACCAGAGCAGATTTTGGTAAGAAACTAGTACTACTTTAGTTTGGAGAGATAATAATGGCAATGGGAATTTTAGGCACAGCTGTTTCGGGGTTAAAAGCCTTCCAGCGCTCGCTGGAAACGACCAGTCATAATATTGCCAATGTTAATACCGAAGGATACAGTCGCCAACGTGTTGAATTGGCAACTAACCCAGCCCAATTTAGAGGTGGGGGATATGTTGGTAATGGCGTTGATGTTGCTAATATTACCCGAAGTTATGATCAATTTGTTACTAATCAACTACGCTCCAGTTCATCAGCCTTTGGCGAAATGGATGAGTTTCATAAATTAGCATCCCAGGTCGATAATATTTTAGCAGATGAAACAACCGGCATGGCTTCTGCAATGAAAGCTTTTTTCAATGCAGTGAATGATGTTGCTAGCGATCCTTCATCCTCACCCGCTCGGCAAGTGATGTTGTCTGAAGCTGAACTGGTTAGCCAACAATTCAATGGCATTAATACAAAATTTTCTCAAATAAGTGCTGGAGTTAACAAGAACCTGGAATTGACGGTAAAAGATATTAATACACTGGCAAGTGATATAGCTGATTTAAATAAACAAATCGTAGCTGATATTAATCGTACTTCAGGGCAGCGGGTGCCCAATGATTTGTTGGATGAAAGGGATTTGTTAATTGCCAGGGTATCTGAAAAAGTTGATGTCTCCGTTCTTGATCAAGCGGATGGTTCGGTGAGTATCTTTATTGGCAAAGGGCAACCTTTGGTACTGGCTAATAACTCGTCAACAATATCTCTTTCAGGGTCAGAAAAAGACCCAAACCATTTGGAGGTTTTTATTGAGGGCCAAAATGCCAGTCGTGAAATTGCTGGGGGTGAATTGAAGGGGTTACTCAGATTTCGTGATGAAGTATTAGAGCCAGCAAGATTACAGCTTGGAATGGTTGCCACTGGTTTGGCCGTTGAATTTAATACGCTACATGAAACCGGATTTGATCTCGATGGTGCAGCAGGGACAGCACTATTCAGTTTTGGTGCGACAGAAGTTGAGACTAAAAAATTAGGTACTGCAGCAGGTGCCGTTACAGCTACTTTTCAAGCTTCTGTGGCTGATTTAAGTGCCAGCGACTATCAACTCGATTATGATGGCACTGATTACACATTAACCAGGCTTTCTGATAACACGATAACTACCTTTACCGCAGGCGGTACTACAACGCTCTCTGGTCCAGGGTTTGATATCTCAACGGCCGGAATGGTTTCCGGTTCTAGTTTTTTTCTTCGACCAACTTACGATGCCGCTAAAAATATTAATGTCAGCATTGATGATCCTAGAAAAATTGCTGCTTCAGCAAGTGCAGCTACCGTTCCCGGTGATAATGAGGTAGCACTGAAATTGGCGGGACTGGAAAATCAATCGATACTTAACTCGGGGACGAGTACCATCACTGATGCTTATGGCCAGTTAATTTCTGATGTTGGCTCGTCAACACATTCCGCACAAGTAGGACGGGCAGCACAAGAGACCTTATTGAATCAGGCCCAAGGAGCCAGAGAAAATATTTCTGGTGTAAATCTGGATGAAGAAGCGGCTAATTTGATCAAGTTTCAGAATTCCTATCAGGCGGCAGCACAGGCTATTTCTGTTGCCAGCTCATTGTTTGATACCTTAATCGGAGCGGTAAGATAATGCGAATTTCTACAGCCTGGGCACAAAAGACCGGTACCCAGTATATGTTAAAGCAACAGGCGGCGCTTAACCAGACGCAGCTTAAACTGTCATCCGGTAAACGTATTCTGACACCATCGGAAGACCCAAGGGCGGCAGTACAGATTGTCGATCTCAAACAGAATATTAAACAAACTGAACAATATCAGGAAAATATTAATACTGTTAAGCAACGTCTTTCGCTTGAGGAATCAAGTTTACAAAATGTTATTGAAAGCATTCATCGGATTAGAGAGTTGAGTATACAAGGGCTTAATGACGTTAATTCCGCTAATAACCGGAAAGGCATAGCTGCGGAATTAGACCAACTAAATGAGCAAATACTTAGTGTGGCAAACTCTAAAAATTCTAATGGAGAATATTTGTTTTCTGGGTATTTGACAGATCAAACTCCGTTTTCCGAGCAGACTCCGGCAACAATACCAGCAACATTTGATTATGCTGGGGACGATAATCAACGAAAGATTCAAATTGGCCCAACCCGAACTATTACTGATGGTAATCCAGGTCAAGAGGTCTTTGGCACATCCGGTGCAGACAGTTTGTTTGAAATTGTGGATGAATTATCAAATGGACTTAAGAACGATAATCCTCAAGCTGGAACCTTAGATAAATTAACAACTTCCCTAGAGAAAATATTGACCGTACAGGCGACCATCGGTGCTCGCATGAATGCTTTGGATAGGCAAGATAGTTTGAACCAGGATACCATCCTGAGTATGAAAACTGTATTGTCTGAAACTGAAGATCTAGATTATGCAGAAGCAATTAGTAAATTCAATTTGCAAAGCGTTTCTCTGCAGGCAGCACAGCAGGCTTACAGCAAAGTACAGGGTTTATCGTTATTTAATTTTCTTTAACCTAGAAAAATCAGTTGTTTACGGTTTCTAGGTCGAATTTTTGATTTCACATTATTTTATAACAGGACAAATCAACTTGCCTGTGTGCCAAG
>VAPK010821296.1_pt1 | contig 14859 bp, 8 predicted proteins | sample 3395031 | NCBI WGS metagenome assembly VAPK01 (sample SAMN08290443, study PRJNA428436) | hydrothermal vent metagenome | isolation source: Deep-sea hydrothermal vent chimney 1 | place: Pacific Ocean: Juan De Fuca Ridge
ATAGAATAAATAGACACCCGAATCCAGATCTCAAAAAATATTATATGAATATTCAGCCACAAGGAATTTAATGGGTGGGTTATTTATTGCGAGTTGCCTAATATGATAATACCCAGCGTCTCGTACTATCGCTGGAAATTCGGATTTACCACAAAAAGGAAAAAACTTTTTTTAGAATGGAAATTGCTGTAGCATTGCAGGCTGTATATGTTATTGTATTTCAAAATGCTCTAACAACTATTTTATAAATATTTTCCTGATTACCCCTAAACTTCTGCCAAACCTGCAGAGTGTTGTACCCTGTAACTAAACTGAATGTACATATTTTTAGTAAACAAAAAATAGCATAATTTTTAGTTTTGTGGAAAATTACGATAAACACTGAATTAAATTATTCACTATAAATCTAAAATTGGTAATCAGGGATTATAAAGTAGGAACTATCGCAAATAATCACTATTTGCTCCACGGATGGATGCAGCTTATAGGGTTCAAGGATTTTCTTCTTAAGGAATTCGTAAGTAATAACTAAAAGATAAGTCTATTTTTAGTTATTACTTACACGTTCCAAACACTTATGTACATTCTTTATGGCACTAATTATTTGGAACTTGACGTTACAAATTGATAAGAAAAAAATAACAAGACCTATTCTTCTTTTCTTATTGGGCTCCCCTCTTTTTTTCTTTCTGTCCAGCTGTTCAGTTTATAAAATACAAGAAAGCGAGTCATTTTCTTCAACTGAAACATGGCTAATGCTTCCTTTTCTAAATCATTCGGATACCCCAGAAGCTGGAAAACAAGCTTCAGACATTGTCGCTACTTTAATACGCTCAAAGGGAATAAACCACGTAGTGGAAAACTATACGTCTAATAGTAGCGATGTTCTATCAGGTATTGATCAACAAAAAGTCCTACAAGAAGCGGTTGCATGGGGGCGACAAAAAAAATACCGTTATGGATTCACTGGAAGCGTTCAGGAATGGCGATATAAAAGCGGTCTGGATAGTGAACCAGCAGTAGGTATTACATTAAAGCTGATAGACTTGAAGGATGCCAAAGTACTTTGGTCAGCATCGGGGTCTAAAACCGGGTGGGGTCGTGATAGTGTCAGTGGAACAGGGCATGAATTGATGCAGATTCTTATTGATGGTCTCCCCTTATCTGATTAATTAATTCCCCAGCCTAGAGGTGCCAGAGTTTAATTACTAATTCTTAGTAGTGCGCATAGAATATGGTTTAAGTTATTCCATGTAGGTTCCTTACTTCTGAAAACCAACATTATTAAAGTGAATGATCGTGTTAAAAAACTTTCTTTATTATTCTATTCAATCAGTTAAATTTGTTTCTCAGTTTTTATAATGATGCATTCTGATTGGCGCCAGACATATTCTAAAACAAATCCTGTCGTTGCTTTTTGTGAGTCACTTTTATTGACTTTACTAGGCATTGCTCTTGGTTACGGGTTTGCACCGACATTTCCTTTTTTTACTCAAAATGGTCTGACATGGTTAATGTTGGGACCCTTGCTAAGTGGTTTACGCTATGGTTTTGTTCACGCATTGTTGAGTGTACTACTCTTGTTGGGCATTTTATTATTAGCTCAACGCTATCAACTTTCCTGGGCTCAAGGTTCAATTCCAACACTGGGAATATCATTATTGTTAATTGCATTTGTAACAGGTGAGTTCAGGAATTACTGGCATCGGCGCATCAAATCTTTACATGCCACTGTGCACTACATGGATGAGCGTCTTAATGAGTTATCGACAGCTTTTAATCTTATAAAATATTCACATGATACTTTGGAGCAATTAGTCGTTTCACAGGAGAGTTTAAGAAACAGTATTATTTCTGTACAAAAACAAATAATGATGTCCAATTTGCATGAAAGCTCATTAGCTGAAGTGGGTACTGTTATTTTGAAACAGTTATCTGATTATGGAAATATTCAACAGGCAAGCTTGTTTGAAATATCGGAAAATGTAGAATATAAACCCGACCCCATCGCATATATTGGTAATCAGGTGGCAATTGATATGTCAGATCCGCTACTCAGTGAAGCGATAAAAACCACTAAAACGGTGAGTCTGAAGCAACAGTATATTACTAGCAGTAGTAGTCCTTCGTCTTTGCTACTTGCAATTCCTATTATGGATACATTTGGAAAAATATGGGGAGTTGTTGCAGTCAATAAAATGCCATTTCGTGATTTCCGGACGGACAATATTAGACTGTTATCTATTTTAAGTGGCTATATTGGTGATGTACTTGGGAAAAGATTCCATTCAATTTCAGAGGGTGATGAAGATGTGCAAGTTTTTAAGCTACAGGTTGATCGCTGTATTCATGATATTGCCGAATATAAGCTTTCAACAGCGCTCATTATTTTAAAATTCAAACATGACCAGTATTATCCAGCGATGAGCACTTATATTCTGGAACGTAAACGCGGACTAGATCAATCCTTAGCAGTGACGAATAATAAGGGTTACAAGTTATTGTTCTTATTGTTGCCTCTCACTTCCGCTAAGGATTCCGAAAGACGAACAAATCAGATTGAACTGTATTTTAAGGATACATTTGCTTTTAACAATTTTAGCCAGGCAGGTATTTCATATTTATATCAGGAATTATCGGCTACTGATACGGTAGCTGATGTGATGGCATTTCCAGATGAAGTTTTTAGTTGAGTCCATCCTTTTGCTGGACGTGTATTTGCTAATATACTTCACGCGGTCACGGATGCGGATTTCTATCGGTCGTTTTTTGCCGATAGACTACGTTGCTAAAACAGTTGCATAGCTAGCTATGCGTCTGTTTCAGCGCCTCGGCAACTGCTCCATGCGTTGCTCTACCTTCTGCATCCATGCAGTTGTTGCTATCGACAAAAATCAACGCGATATAAATTCCGTATCCGTGACCGCGCGAAGTATAATAAAAATATTCAAATGATCAGACAGTTACATTTATTTTATAGGGTAAAAAACCGTGCAAAGTTGCGACAGGCTTTGTTCTTATTGACTGTAGGCTTTATATTAGAAGGTCTGGCTCTATGGTATTTGCTAGGTCAGTTGATGACTGTAGCCTTCTTTTTTCATCTAAGCTCATCTGTTGTTCTACCCTGGCCACTTCAGTACTTGATACCTAAACATGATACTAGTAGCAGCGTATTTTTACTCTTATTATTCTTGTTTTGTCTGTTTATACCCGTTGTGTCGGGCATCAGTCTATTTCTAATTCTTACGCTGGGTGTTCTATATGCTAGCCCCATTCTTAAACCGAAGATAGATGTTTATGCTCTTCCCAATACGCCTGAAAATATTTTAGAAAAAATTTCTGTTATACAAAGTAACTTTGGGCAGGTTCATGGGATATTAAAGTCATCAAAGAATATAGAACAGCGTTTTAAAGCAGTTTTAGCAACTCGGCAAATGCGAGATGATAAAGCGATTCCTATTTTGAAAATTGGCTTACGCGACCCTGTCGATGAGGTGCGACTTCTTGCTTATTCAATGTTAGATAATAAGGAAAAAAAAATTGATCTAAAAATTCATCAAAGCTTGTTACATTTTTCTGATAAAAAACTGGATTCTGTTTCTGCAGCAGTGATTCATCAAATGCTAGCTGAATCCTATTGGGAGCTCTCTTATTTGCTTCTAGTGCAAGGTCAGGCGAAGGTGCACATCTTGAAATCCGCTTACCATCATGCCAACGAAGCATTAAAAGTTTGTGGTACTGATGCGGGACTCAATTTATTGCATGCCCGACTAGCTTTGAATCTGGGTTTATTTAAAGAAGCCACACAAGCATTAGATCAAGCTGAAAAATACGGAATGCCGATAGTGAAGCTAGCTCCTTGGCGAGCGGAATTAGCCTTTGCAAGGCGACGATTTGAAGAGGTTACTCAGCATGTTGAAGCTATTGATGAAGCGGCAAAAAAAAACATAATTCTAGCAGGAGTCTATAAGCAATGGACATGACTCCTTTCCCCTTATTGTCTGGTGATGAACAGGCTGATATAGCTCTGATTCTGGAAGGGACTTATCCCTTTGTTCGGGGTGGCGTATCAAGCTGGGTTCATCAACTTATTTGCGGGTTGCCAGAATATACCTTCGCGTTAGTTTTTATTGGTGATAAAAAGCAAAGTTATGGACGGATGCAATACCGTTTACCTAAAAATGTGGTGCATCTAAATTGTATTTATATTCTTCCTGACCGAACAATGCCAGAGCCAAAAGCTAGAAAGGGCAACAAAAAAGCGTTTGCTCAAATCCACGCAATGCATGAACAGTTTCAATCCGGCAAGGAAATTGAGTTTAACCAAATGCTCGGGCATGTTATAAGAAGTTTAAGCAGTAAAAAAACTGTTGATTATCATGACTTTCTTTATAGTGAAGAGGCTTGGACATTAATCACTCAGTTTTATCAGAAAATTGATGAAGATACCTCATTTCTAAGTTATTTTTGGACCGTTAGGGCTATGCATGTCCCTATATTTTCACTGTTAGATAGTTTAAATAAAATTCCCCAAGCACAAATTTACCATACTATATCTACCGGCTATGCAGGTTTGCTAGCAACCATGATTCATCATACGAAGAATCGAAAAGTCATACTGACTGAACATGGAATCTATACCAAGGAAAGAAAAATTGATTTGTCTCAAGTAGATTGGATTGATGAAATAGAAAATTACTTTGGATCCACTCTTAATGATGATTATGGTTATTTGCGTAGTCTGTGGATCCGGTTTTTTGAAAGCATAGGAAAGTTGACTTATGCAACGGCTGATCCTGTTATTGCCCTGACGGAAGATAATCGCAACAGGCAAATCGTAGATGGAGCGAATAAGTCTACGCTCAAAGTGATCTCAAATGGTGTCGACCTTGAACGATTCAGAATAGCCAGGGATACACAAGTAGATAAACCACCATTAGTTGTTGGTTTCATTGGGCGCGTTGTGCCTATCAAAGATGTAAAAATGTTTATTAGAGCTTTACATTCTGTCTGTGAACAAAAACCGAATATACGAGCCTGGATCATCGGTGGAGAAGATGAAGACCCCAAATACGCATCGGAATGTCGACATTTGATTAACGCTCTCGAATTGGAAAAAAAAATACTCTATAAAGGTTTTTGTAAAACAGAAGAAATCATGTCAGAAATTGGGGTCGTCGTTCTTTCATCCATTAGCGAAGGAATGCCGTTAGTGATACTTGAAGCCTTTGCCAGTGGCCGACCCATCGTGGCAACGGATGTCGGAGCTTGCCGAGAATTAATTGAAGGGAGTAGTGATGAAGATAAGGCGCTGGGTGTTGCGGGAGCCGTTGTTAATATTGCTGACCCGGAAGCTTTAGCAGAAGAAATACTTGCTTTGTTTAATGATCATGGATATTGGCAACAAACGTGTACGACGGCTAAAAAAAGAGTAGAAAAATTCTATAGCCAGGATGTGTTATTTGAAAGCTATCGTAATATTTACCATGAGGCAATAGAGCACTAATGGCTGGTATAGGGTTTGAATTACGTAAATTTCTTCAAAAAGATAGTTTTTGGGGGCTTCTACAGGGCTATGGGTATGCAGGCATTATTAGTTCCGGGCCTTGGGTACTTTCCATTCTTGGGGTCATGATAGTTGGAATAATAAGTATTAGTCTGGATACCGATGCTGAACTAATTATTGCTTTTCTAATATCAGTTACTTATTTGATTGCCTGTTCTATTATATTCGGAGCATGGATACAACTAATGTTCACTCGTTTTGTTTCCGATTGTTTATTTAATAATCAAAAAGAACAAGTTCTGCCCAATCTTATGGGGGCGTTGTTGGTCACATCCATGAGTAGTTTGTTAATTGGTGCGATACTTTGGCCTTCTTTTTCAGATACGGCAGTCATTTATAGATTGTTGATGCTTAGTAACCTGCTAGTATTGAGTAATATTTGGATACTGGTCGTCATGTTATCGGGGTTGCGTACTTATAAATTAATATTAGGGGCTTTCGCAATCGGTTATGGGATAACAGTAATAGCCGCATTACTGTTAAGAGTTTATGGTTTAGAAGGATTAATGACGGGGTTTTTTATTGGTCAGTCAGTGATGATGTTTCTGATGCTGGCATTGCTGGTTCATGAATATCCAGCGGAAAAATTAATCAGTTTTAGTTTTCTTGATAAAAGTAAGGTTTTTTATAGCCTTGCGGCAATTTCCGTTATCTATAATTTGGGGATATGGGCAGATAAAATCATTTTCTGGTTTAACCCATTGTCATCGGACCCCGTCATTGGTCCTTTGCGCAGTGCATTTATTTATGACCCTCCCATTTTTCTCGCGTATTTGGCAATTATTCCTGGAATGGCCGCTTTTTTACTGCGAATGGAGGCTGATTTTGTTGATCGTTATAATGCCTTTTTTAATGCTATCAGAGAAGGCAGAACTCTACCGTCAATAAGGCACTTAAAAAAAGACTTGACCCATACCATTCGGGATAGTTTTATTGAAATATTTAAAATCCAAATGATTACATCGGCAGTATTAATATTTGCTGCTGATCAAATATTACACACCTTTGGTATTTCGACCAATTATCGAGTGCTTTTTTCTGTCGATATTGTTGCTGTGGGTCTACAAGTGGTTCTTCTGGGTATTTTTAACGTACTGTTTTATTTGGATAAGCGTTATATAATTTTGAGTCTGGCTATTTTGTTTGCAGTTAGTAACGTTATACTCACTCTCGTCTCCCAATCTTTAGGACCTGCTTTTTACGGGTTTGGTTTTGCGGGTGCCGTGTTATTAACAACCCTATTTGGATTTTCAGCATTAAACCGTAAATTAAACAGATTGGAATACGAGACTTTTATGCTACAGCGGGGAACAAAATGAAATTGTTCAAAGAGCCAGGGCAGAATCTAACAAGCTTTAGAAGGTGTTCTTGTGGCATATTTATCGCGTTATTAGTCAATTGTTGTATTGTTCATGCAAAAACGATAAAACAGTATTCCACGGCTGTTTTTTATGGTGCTGATTTACCCCTGGAAATGCTTGCAAAATATCAACGTGTGATCCTAGAACCCGATAATACAACAGTAGAAGAATTGACCTTCCTTAAAAAAAAAGGCGTTTCAGTCTACGCCTACCTAAGTATTGGAGAAGTCGGTTCCGCTAGAACATGGTCTAGCCAACTTGATAAAACTTGGACACTGGGAGTCAATAAAGGCTGGAATAGTGCTGTTATGGACTTAAATAGCAAAGGTTGGCGCGATTACTTGATAGAGCAACGCATGGAATCTCTATGGCAAAAAGGTTTTAGGGGGTTCTTCCTGGATACCATGGATAGTTATCAATTAATTGCTAAAACACCGTCAGCATTAAAGCTTCAGAAACAAGGAATGGTTAAACTAATAAGGAAAATAAGCAGCGAGTTTTCTGGAGTATATTTAATTTTTAATCGTGGCTTTGAAGTTTTAGATGAAGTTGCAAATTTGGCGGATGGCTTGGTTGTTGAATCATTGTTTGCAGGATGGAATCCCACGACTTCCAGTTACAGAGAAGTCACACCTAAGGATAGAAAATGGTTATTAAATAAATTGGGCATGGTGCGTGATAAATATGGCTTACCTATCATTGTGATTGATTATTTGCCACCCGGAAAGAGAAAACGGGCGCGACAGGTTGCTAAGCAAATTACCGATCTAGGGTTTACTCCGTGGGTGAGTACGCCTCAATTAAATGAGATGGGTTTAGGTATTCCCGAAAAAGCTGGATTCTAATATGTCGCTGTCTAAGGAAGAGATAAGGGAATTATGAGGATAGTTTGTGGATAATCACAATGCTTCGCTTTTTCCGATGTGGTTGATTGTCCTCTTGGGATTAATCGCTGCTGTCGTACTATTTTTGTTATTTCCAGGAGCACGGTTAGAGGACGGCTTTAAGGATAAACCCGCTGATTCAACCTCTGTTCATTATATGCAGGCCCTATTAGAAAATCAGCCAAATAATGATAACTTGCGTGTTGAATTAGCCAGAAATTTATTAGAAATGTGGTTGCTTGATGAGGCGAAACAAGTATTAAAGCCAATAGCAGGTGCTTTAAGCCACTCGATAGATGCACGCTTATTGACAACTGAAATAAAATATCGCGAGTTTTTTAATGACAATAAGATTAAACATAAAGTAGCAAAAAAAGGTCAAATTCTGGATGACATTAAACAGCTGTATCCTGAAATAACGCATGTCGAGAAGTTAGAGATACTTGCGGAATGGAGTAACAAGCTGGGTAAGCCTTTTATAGCAGCAAAAATTTATCAGCGTATATTAAAAATATTGGATGAATCCACTCAAGCCCATCGACAAGTATTAACGCCTAAAAAAAATAATCAGGTAAACCTTTGGTTGATATTAGGTGTTCAGAATGCACATGCCGAGGATGCTGAGAAAACGCCAGAATATTTTGCGCTTAAAAATTTACAGGCATTACTCGCAGCAAAAGAGGGGCAACAAGCAATGCAGTGGGCGACTGTCTCTATTAAACGATTTAAGGATTCTCCCGAAATTTTGCAATGGGCTATTAAAATTGCAGAATTTGAAGGCGATTTTACACAGGCAAGAGATTGGGGGCGATTGTATATTCAGCATTTTAGCCAACAAAAAATGGATCTGGAAAAACAATTGAATTTGGAGCTAGCCGCAAATGATTTAGAACAAAGTGTGCAATGGATCCAATTCCTGACACAAGAAAAACCAGTTTCTCCATTAATATTAAGATTTACAATTGCTTTAGCAACAGGTTTGGAGCGCAACAAATTGGCTAGCAAATTGGGAAGAGCGTTATTAGTACAATCGCCCAAGGATCTTGCCCTATTAGAAAAACAGGTGCAACTTGATTTGGCTGTGCCAGATTTGGATGCCGCTGTGAGCGATGTCCAGCTTTGGGTTAAGCAAGACCCAGATAATATTCAAGCTCGCTTACAATTTGCAGAAATTGCTCAATGGGCTGGAAAACCAAAAGTTTCTATGAACCAGTGGGTTAACTTATATGACAGAACGGGGCATCAGGAATATTTCAATAAAGCGATCATTATTGGTAAGGGGCAGTTTCAACACAAGTTTGTTAGCGCATTATTTAATAAGCTCAGTCAGACAAGGGAGCTAACCGATTTAGAACTTAAAGACTGGTATGCCTCCATACTGCATGATAATGTTGACGAGGGTGAAAGGCACCTTAAAGCCTATGTGAATCGTTGGAAAAATCATAAGCGAGCATGGCAAATACTAGCCGATATACAAGCGCTCTTAGGAAAATTTAAAACAGCCATAAAGACTCAAAAAAAAATTGAATCCCAATTCAAAACCATACTAAATCCGCGTTTACAGCAAAGCAAATATTTTTTTCAATTAGGTCAAATTGGCAAGGCATGGGATTTGTTGACTCAAACAGAACGGTTTGCTTCAGATAAAGACAGAAAATTTTGGGCTTTTTACGGCGAACTTGCATGGATCACCGGCAATGAAGCGGTAGCAATAAAAAGCTATCGTCTGTTACTAAAAACAGGTTCCCTTCAAAAAGAGATGATTCCACGATTAATCGTTTTAGCAGAAGAAGAGCAGCAGCAGGAACAGACAAATTATGCCGAATTACTAACGACTATTTTGCAGCAAACCAAAGAGCCTAACTATCTATTGGATGCATTGGATTTGCTGTTGAACCAAGATAAGCAAAAAGAAGCCCAGCTATTAATTTCCTTGATTGAGCAGCAAAAAATAAATCAATTTAAGCAACTGTCGCGATACTGGATTATCAAGGCAAGATTAGCTAGAAATAACAAAGCTGATGCAAAGCAATTTTTGAGACAAGCATTAAATCTAAACCCTAAATCTAAAGATGTTTTAGTTTCACTAATATGGCATATGGTAGATTCAGAAGATACTGATAACCTTAAACCCTTGTTACAATCCATTAGCAAATTTTCACGCTCAGCCCCTGATGTATGGCATGTAATGGCTGCCGGATATCGGAGCTTGGGTGAACCTTTGCAAGCCATACAGTGGTATAAAAAAGCTGCCGAGCGAAACGCTGATGATTATTTGTTACAGTTAGAATATGCTGATGCTCTTGAAGAAACAGGGCAAAAAGTGATAGCAACCAAACACAGGCAAAATCTTTTTCACCATGTCCGACCTGAGATTGTTACTCAAATGGAGAAAACAGCCGTCTTTAGAGTACAAGAATTTCAATTCCGTTATGCTCAGTTAGTGATGCGTCATATTGGTATCGATGCTGGAGAAAAATGGTTGGTCTGGTTGCAAAATCAAAGTGATGAGAGACGAAATGCAGTATTAGAAGAATACCGTATCGCCTGGTATTTGGCTCAGGGTAGAATTGAACAAGCAAGATGGTGGTTATTAAAACAGCAATATACTCGCCTAAAAACCCCCGTTTGGCAACAATTGGCGATTGCATTAGCTGACAATAACACTGCAAAGATCGATAAAATATTAAATGGCGATTCTAAATTATATACACTCGATCGAATAGCAGGTTTGCAGTCAATAGGTCGGCAATTTGAAGCTTTGGCACTGGCACGCAAAAATTTGAATACTGCGAATAATGAAGACCAACTTCTTGTTTATAGAAAGGCTGTCTCAGGGTTGGGCTTGAACAATCCAGATGGATTTGCACTGGCTGGAAAATTTGACAATGTCAGTGAGCTGGAAATACTGGGGGTTTTCGCAGAAGCTGCAAAAACATTAAATTCTGATAGTTTCTGGCTTAAATATAATCATAACCATTTGACCACTAAAAAAAATACGATAACTTTACAATCTGAGCAAAAAAATGAGAATAACATCCGAATTAAATGGCAACATCGAAACCCTCGACATCAATATTGGCTAGAAGGGGGGGCAAGCCTCCGAAATGACCAGAATTTATATGGCTTTAAAGCGGGTTATCAATATCAATTATGGAATGGCTGGTCAACAGCGATCAATCTGCAATTTAACGAATTATCAAATGAAAGCGCCGCATTCCGCGTTGGAGGAGCAAGGGATCAATTGACTTTGTCACTTCATGGTGAAATTTCTAAACGTGAATATTTTGGTTTAAGTCTGCATGGGAGACACTACAAAACAAGAGAAGGGTCGTCTATGGGTTCAGGCATTACTACTGAATTTCAGGCCGGGTATAAAATACGATTTGAAAACCCAGCCATATCGGTTGTATTACATGGAATGATGAATCAATCAAATCTTAACAAAACACTGCCTAATGAGCTGGCTTCAATTGTTGAGTCAGATGCAACTATTGAAAATGTGTTAAGCAAAGAATACAAAGAAATTGGTCTGGATTTACGAATAGCAGAGGGAGAATTCGATCCATTTGGCTTTGTTGATCGTAGCCTTCGCTATTATCTGGATACTGGCGTGTTCTTTAGTGACCCTTCAGACGGTCCTGGTGTAAAAGTTGAAGCGGGTATAGGGTGCAGACTTTTTGACAGTGATGAACTAAGTCTGACTGGAAGGTATGTCGATGTACAAGGCGGGATCAATACAATACCCACTATGGCGTTGCAATTGCGATATAGTCGTCGTTTCAATTAATTTTTCTGAAAATTGGGGCTTACCTTTGACAATCATTTATTTTAAAATCATATACATTACAGTTGTTCTTTTTTAATCCTAAGCCATTAATCCTTGACTGGCTACAATCACGTTCGGCACTCGGGGAACTGCTTAACCATGATTATGGTAATACCGGCCTGACACGGCTTTATACGATCAGCGCCAAGTTAATCAAACATCAGACATTTCTATCCAGTCAGGAGCAAACCCCAAAGACCAGGATAATGCCATCATGGTTCGAGAAACCGAATACAGCAAAGTCTCTGTTTATAGCGAAATCGATGAAGAAACAATGGAAACCCGTCTCTATTGCCATTCAGAACAAAAAGCCAAAAGAGCAAAGCATCCGCAACCGCTTTCATGTGCGAATGGAAGAAGCACTCGGGGTTAAGTTATCTATATTCATGATTATTTTCAATAAGATATATTATGAACGAAAAAAGTTATTTCAGACAATATTTTATATTGGACAAGACTGGCTATTGTATGCGTATCATCAATAGAGTAAGCTACGTTTGCACATCGTATAATTCTAAAAGAGCACCTTATTAAGCTGCGAACACGGTGTCGCATTAAAATCCTATAGATTTATAGGAGTCTACTATTGCACCATCTAAATTTAAGAACATTATTCAACAATATTACATCTAGTGAACTCAGCTTTTATTTCGCTGATGAGAAATGTATTTACCAACTTTATTTGCTTTTTTTATCGTTCCCACGCAGAGCATCACACCACTAAGTACGGCTTGGTTCGGGATTTAGCTTTGCCAGTATATGTATTAATTAATGATTCTTTTTTTGCTAACTTTATAACCAACGATAAATTCCTTCGTTAAGGTGCAATATATCCACATCCTAAAATCAGGACTTTACTTGATCAATGCGTAAATCCTCGAGGGTAAAAAACGCATTACTTTTTTTCAATAACGTGAGGTAAGTAGATGTTTATTAGAATATTTCAAGAAAAATCACTTCTATCGGCTCAGTTGTGTCGCAAACGTAGCCGTGGACGAGGTCTCCCCAAATTTACCAAGACTTTAATTTTATCAGCTAGCCTTGGATGGTATATCCCTACGATTCAAGCGGCAGATTTTTCTTGTGTCTGGAAGGGTAAAATATTACACGCTGGAAAATGGTCGGATCAAAGTTGGGGATCCTGTAATGATACATTGCCTAATAACACGGGATCAATAACTTATGATGCAACTCTCCGTACCGGCTTTGCTGGGGTTGATCTTGATCAAAATATTGAAATTCAAAGCTTTGGTTTCAATGGGGGAACCTTCAAAGGTGCGAATGAATTGACCATAAATGAGGTCTTCAACTGGTCTCGTGGTAATCTGATGGGAACAGGAATCATTGAGGTGCTGGGTGAGCTTGAATTGAGCAATGGTCGAAAGGTCATGGGGAAAGAACAGACACTTATAAACAGTCAGATAGCGAACTGGTCAGGGGGGACAATAGATTTGTTCGGTACTTCGGAATTGGTAAATTCACGAGGTGCAACGTTTAATGTCACGTCAGGTAGAAGGATGTTCGGGAATAGTACTTCACAGTTCATTAATGAAGGTGATGGAAGTACTGATGAAAATGAAAATGGAAAAATTGTGATAAAGCTTGGCGATTCTTCACAAAATGTGCAATTTGATGGCCCAAGCTTCAATAATAACGGAATGGTTATGGTAGAGCAAGGGATAGCACGACTTGGTGGTGGCGGAATTAGTGCAGGCGCGTTTGATGTGGCAGAGGGACAGCTTCTGAACTTTAGTGGAGGAACGCACGTATTATTACCAAGCTCAAGCGTATCAGGATCGAATGTCGAGTTCAGTCACAAAGATAGCGGAGGGATCACCACCATTGAAGGAGTGTATAACGTTAGTAATACTGTTATTTCAGGGAATTCAGTGCTTTTTAATTCAGCTATCAGTTATACAGGTACATTAACTCAAACATTAGGCTTTCTGGATGGATTGGGGGATATAGCAGTAACAGGTAAAACCACGTTGGCAGGAGGTTGGATACAAAGCTCACGTCCAGATGATCAACCCCAGGCCGTACTGGCTGCATTGGGAGGACTTGACATTAACGGTAGTTTTATTCAGATCGTAGGGAATAGAAGACTGATGAACTTTGGGGTAGCCAACTGGACGTCTGGTGGTATCCGTTTGCATAGTACGCTTACAAGGTTTGAGAATATGGAGGGGGCGGTTTTTAATATTAAGGAAAATGCTACCTTTATGGTGGGGGCAGGATTAAATATTGGTGCTGATCCTTTAACGCCTCTTGAGAAAGGCCTTTTTGTTAACCGAGGTGATGTGGTAGTTGATTTGAGTGATGAGCGTCAGCCTGTGCAAATAAATACTCGTTTTGCAAATCTTGGCAAGATACATCTTCAAGGAAATAAGCTTATCTTTGGTGATGATCTAATACAATTTAATACTGGAAGTTTAATGTTCGATATTGGTGGGGCAAGTTCAAACCAGATAGATGTAGTTAATATAGTTGGAAATGCTGTCTTAGATGGATTTGTTGATATTACATTGACAAATTCCTTCGTTCCTAGAAGTGGAGCTACTTTTGATATCTTAGTAGCAACTGCAATTACACCTTTTCAAACGTTAGAAGGGTTTAGCCTTGGAGGACAAGATGGGGATAAGTTTGATTTTGATATTTTGCTTTTGGATTCAGGAAGGCAAGTGCTTCGATTAACTTATAGGTAATGCGGAAAAAATACGATTTATAGTATTCGAGATTTTTAAGGAAAGGTAGGTAGTGGTGAATGAAACTACTACAGATAATGACAGAGTGGTAAACCCCAAGATTATATCATTTTATTAGAAAAAGGATAACCGCTTTGTTTTTTTTATTAAGACGTACATCACATAAAAATTGTTAAAAATATGATGTATATCCCATAAAAATAATTTATTCTGTGACAAATCAATCATTTGTTGCCTCTTGTCTTCCGGGAGTGATATGCTCTATCTCGAAGGTTAGTGAATAACCTTCATTTCATTAAGTATTTGGTCAAAAGTTATTTGTCAGTTGTGTATTATTATATTTGTAAAAATCAGCACTTCTATTGTTAAAAAGTTTTTGATCAATTACTTTTTATTACGTTTAACATAAAAATTGAGAATAATACAATGAAAAAATTAGCATTAATCGGAACTGCGTTATTATTATCTTCTACTGCTATGGCGACTGATTTTCAAGCGCTTACAGTATTACAAG
>VAPK010029395.1_pt1 | contig 14858 bp, 14 predicted proteins | sample 3395031 | NCBI WGS metagenome assembly VAPK01 (sample SAMN08290443, study PRJNA428436) | hydrothermal vent metagenome | isolation source: Deep-sea hydrothermal vent chimney 1 | place: Pacific Ocean: Juan De Fuca Ridge
AAATCACGATCAGCCAAAATAGCCTCGGCCAGAACACGGCCTATTGATTTTTGCAGCAAAACTTTTTCCTCCCCAAGGTCAAGGCTATGTTGCAATACTTTTTCGTAAGCATCTTTAAAAGAAATCATTCTATACCAATTCTATTTATTTTCTAGTCCTAGCTTTTCTATTTTTTTCAACCACTTAGTTCTAAACGCATCTGTGGATAATCGCAAAGGGCCAATGGTGGTGATTTTAACCCTTTTTATTCCAATATACCCCAAAGTCAATTTTTTCATTGCCTTGTGGCTTGGGCTACCATAGATCCATTTGTAATACCACGAAGGTTGATCTAATGTACAGATCAATCGAGCGGTTTTTCCGATTAAATATTTATCCCACCAAACGGAGTTCTCTCTTTTTTTGAAAGCAAAACCCGGTAGAAAAACCCGGTCGATAAAACCTTTCATCATAGCAGGTACGGATCCCCACCAAACGGGATAGACCCAAACCAAGTGATCGGCCCATTTTATTTTCTCTTGCGCAGCTAACAAATCAGGTTCTAGTTCAGTTCTTTTTCTATAGCCGAACTGTAAATTCGGATTGAAATTCAATTCCCCAATTCTTATCTCCTTCACCTCGGCACCAGAGGCTACCGCACCTTTCATATAAGATTCAAAAATTGCATAATTGTAGCTTTCTTTGTCTGGGTGTCCGTTTATTATCAAAATTTTCATTTGTATTCTATTTTCTATCCCTTTTGCAAATTACAAAACCTGCAAGCCGTTTACCAACAATACCCTTACCCCCACTACAAAAACCAATAAGGCGGTTATTCTTTTGATTCCCGTGGGAGATAATCTTTTCAAACTAATGCGAATGCCTAATTGCCCACCTAAAAATACGGTAATCACTAGAGCAGTGGCCTCTACCCAGGGAAGCTCTAACGTATCGTTGACCAGCAACCCACCTATACCAGACAATGAATTTACCAAAATAAAAAAACTTGCCAAAGCCGCAATTTTGAGTGAGCTGTTCCATTTCATGTGGTTGAGCACGGGCGCCAAGAAAATACCCCCTCCAATACCAACAAGACCCGATAAGAGTCCTATTCCCCCTCCCAAAAAATAACTCAAATATTTTGGATACGGTTTTGACGCAATCGAACCTTCCGTTTTCGAATACGTTTGCCATGCTAAAAAAATAGCGGAAACGATCAGAGAGCACCCAAGAATTATAAAAAAGACATTTTCCCCCAACCGAAAAGAAGCTCCTATAAATGCCATGGGAATACTTGTAATTACAAAGGGAAGGAAGTCTTTAAAGTTAGCATGTCCGTTTTTAAAGTAGAGAAAGGTACTGCCCGAAACTACGGTTAAATTACAAATCAACGCTATCGAACGAATCGAAAAAAAACTTACCAAAACAAGCGTCAATAAGGCTAAATAACTAGAGCCGCCACCGAAACCCACCGAAGAATATAGGGTCGCCACAATAAAGAACCCTAGGCACAAAAATACCAGATTTTCAATACTCAGCAACATGATTCTTAAGATTATTCATACCTCCACTTACATTGATCAAGTCTTCTTTTAATTTGGCGTTTTGAAGTGTCAAAATTGCCTTTCTACTACGAATACCCGATTGACACACAAAATAAATAGGCGCATTCAAGGGCAGTTCACCAATTCTGGTGGTCAAATCAGACAGAGGTATGTTGACACTGTTTTTTAAATGAAACGTACTATATTCGGTTTCGGTTCGCACATCGACAATCTGAATCATACCCTGATCCACTAATTTAAGAAATGCTTTACTTTCTATAGACTGTATCTGAGACACTCCACAAGAAAACCCATATTCAGTTTGTAATTCTTTAATCTTACGATGAGCAGCTACTGGTTTGAATTTTATTTTTTGAAGCGTTTGTGACAAGCCGTTATATAGAAGTAATTCTCCTGATAACACATCACCTACTCCTGTGATGAGTTTTACGGTTTCTAAAGCCTGTAGATTTCCAACGATACCGGGAATAACACCCAACACCCCATGTTCTTCGCAATTGGGCACTTCATCTTCTTTCGGCATATCAGGAAACAGGCAACGATAGGTTGGCCCTTCACAGTGATTGAATACACTTACTTGTCCTTCATAACCATGTAATGCTCCGTATACAAAAGGTTTGTGTAAAATAACGCAGGCATCGTTTATTAAATAACGTGTTGGAAAATTATCAGTGGCATCGACTATAATATCATAGGCTTGAATAATACTCAAGGTATTTTCAACACTTAAAAAGGTCTCATGTGTAATCAATTCAGTAGCTGAATTTTGCAGTTGAAGTGTTTTAATCGCCGAAGCAACTTTTGATTTCCCTACGTTAGCCTCGGTATACAATACCTGACGGTGTAGATTAGTAAGAGATACTACATCATCGTCTACAACACCGATCGTACCCACGCCCATGGCATTTAAATAGGTTAGAACAGGCACTCCAAGACCACCGGCGCCAACAACCAATACTTTCGCTTCGGTCAATTTTTGTTGCCCTTCTTCGCCAAAGTCTTTTAAAGTGGTTTGTCTGGTATAGCGTTGTTCGTTCATACCATCGCCAGTTTTGCTAAAGCCTCCTTATATTCCTCTTTAGAATTGGCATTGAGAAGTACATATTCTCGTTTAGGGAAAACTAATTTCACTTTGCTGTTTATCAGATATTTACGAGGACACGTACCATTACCTCTTTCCAAATAGGCCTTAGAATCGGTTAATGCCTTGGGTTCCCAAATGGCACATAGAGGTTCAGGAAGCGGATTTTCTTTTAAAGCAAATGCAGTCGCTAAAAATTCTGAATCTCGAGCGGAGATCAATTCCTCCATAGCTTTTATATCCATTAGGGGAAGGTCACAAGCCAAAACCAACCAAGCAACCTCAGGGTATTTTTTATGTGCAGATAAAAGTCCGTTGTAAGGCCCTTTAAATTCATCTAAATCTACAATGGTCTCCATTTTTTTTGACAGTCCGTCTTTTTGCTCTTCCCGAAGACTGATAAAGGTTTGTTCGCAAACTTGGTTCAAAAGAGTATAAAGATGTTCTCGTTGAGCAAGCTCGTGATATGCAATCAAGCCTTTGTCAGTACCCATTCGGGTACTTTTTCCTCCAGATAATACAAGTCCGTATAGCTTAGCGTTTGAAATCATTTTTACCGCCTGATTTTTGTTCCAATTTAATTTCTGAAATAGCAATATCATGCGATAGCGCCTTGCACATATCATAGATTGTAAGGGCAGCGACCGAAACGCCAGTGAGCGCCTCCATCTCAACCCCTGTGCGTTCATTGCATTTTACCATACAAACAATTTGTAGGGTATTATTTTTTGGTTGTATATCAATATTAATTTTAGAAATATTCAATTGATGACATAAGGGAATAAGCTCAGAAGTTTTTTTGACTGCTTGTATGCCTGCGATAACGGCCGTTTGTATGATACTTCCCTTACTTCCCAAAAAATCTTGAGCAGCCAATGTTTCAAATACTTTTACAGGAAAAAGTACACTGCCCGAAGCAACGGCCGTTCGTGTTGTAGTATGCTTTTCAGATACATCTACCATTGCCGCTTTTCCCGCTTCGTCAATATGTGAAAGTTCGTTCTTCATTTATCCGCCAATTGAGGTCATTGAATTGCTAAAAACATCTTTGTATTTCTCTTGTGCTTCATGACCGGTTTTAGATCGACTACCAACTGCTTTTAATAGTTGTTCTTTTACTTTTTCCTCGGAATTATCGTTGCGCAAAATACGCCTCAAATTCATAGATGATTTCGCGTACAAACAGCTAATCACATCACCCGTAGCCGATATGCGCAATCGGTTGCAGCTACCACAAAAGGTACGACTGAAAGAGGGAATCACCCCAAAGGTTCCTTTGAACCCAGGAATTTTATAATTGATCGAAGTCGATGTTTTCGGAGAATCCAGTTTGTAGTAGTCAGGGTAGGTTTCTTTTACATATTCTAAGATACGTTTGTAGTTCCAAGCGATGGCATCAAAGGTCTTGGTGCCACCGTTAAAGGGCATCTCTTCTAAATACCTTACTGCCACATCAAAATTTTTGGTAAGTTCAAGAATAGGAATGATATCTTGTGTGTTCTGCCCTTCTAAAACTATGAAATTGACCCGTACGTTGAACCCTTCTGTAATCAAACGCATGATATTATTGTGAACCGTATCGTACTGGTCACGGCGGGTAATACGTTCAAAAGTGGCCTTGTCGATAGCATCTAAACTCACGTTTATATTTTTTATTCCCAGTGTTTTCAATTCATCGATATAGGGGCCGATCAAAGTAGCATTGGTCGTTACCGAAATATCTTTTAACCCTTCCATTTTAGAAAGATTTTTGAGCAGTACCATCAAATCTTTGCGAACAAAAGGTTCACCACCCGTAATGCGAATTTTATCAACACCTTGCGAAACTAAAATCTCACCAAGCCGCGACATCTCTTCAATAGTAAGTAGTTTATCATTGGCCGAAAAATCAATACCCTCTGCTGGCATACAATAATTACAGCGCAGATTACAACGGTCGGTAACCGCCAATCTCACGTAGTTTATTATTCTATTATGATTATCTACCAGCATATATGTTCACTACGGATGGGCAGATACCCAAACCGATTTATTTTTGAATTGTTCTTTTTTCCAAATGGGCACCCGTTCTTTTAGCGTATCGATCAAATAACGGCAAGCTTCAAAACATGCATCTCTATGTGCTGATGACGCACCTACTACTACTACGGGCTCTTCTATATTCTTAACACCTACCGCATGACGTATGACCACTTTGTTCAATTGCCATTTGACAATGGCTTCGGCCGCAATCTTCTCCATCTCCTTCAAGGCCATTTTCTTGTAGGTTTCGAACTCCAAAGATACAACTTCTTGATTTTTGGTTTGTTCACGAACCGTACCTACGAAAACACAAATACCTCCGCTTTTAGGGTCAGAGAGTTCGGCATACACCTGTGACACCTCAATTTTTTCAACTATTTCTATGATAGATGTATTCATCAGCCTCCGCTTACTGGTGGAATAATGGCAATTTCATCACTGTTTTCAAGCAATGTGCCATCAGTTGCATATTCGCTATTCACCGCTACTGCCAGTGAAGATAATTTACTGAATTCAGGATACGAATCCGATAGTATTCTTTTCAGCTCCAAAACGGAACCTGGAGTTTCGCCTTGAGGTGAAAATTGAATTTTCGATTTTCCGACAATATCCTTGGCAATTCCAAAAAGTAAGATTTCCATACGCTATTACCCTACTATTTTCTTATTGAACATACTGCTTATAAAAGGTTGTTTATATATTCTGTTGCCCATTGCTTTTTTCAGGGCAATTGAAACGGCCGCACCCGCCGGTGGCAAAGTTGGCTCTCCAAGTCCTGTAGGGCTATACGTATTTTCAACAAAGTGCGTCTCTACTTCAGGTGCTTCTTTCATTCGAATCAAACGATAGGTGTCATAGTTATCACTATCGGGCTTTCCGTCTTTAAATTTGAAATCGCTGTACATCGCATGACCAACACCATCTATTACACCACCTTCTATTTGATTCAAAGCACCCAATGGGTTCACGACAATACCGCAATCTACGGCAACCGTTACTTTTTTTATTACAGGTCGATTATTTTCCATTACTATATCAGCTACTTCGGCCACATGGGTATTGTGGCAATAATACGCACAAAAACCTTGATATACACCTTCTTTTGGGTTTCGATACCCAGATTTCTCGACTACAAGATCGATAACACTCTCCATACGTTCGGCAGAGTACTGAATACGGTCATCGGTCGTACCCTTGACTTTTTGTAACAGATCTAGTCGCATTTGAACCGGATCTTTGCCCAATTCCTCAGCAAGCTCATCTAAAAAACTCTGTTCGGCAAAGGCTAAAAAATTAGTGTATGGTGCACGCCATGCACCTGTAGTAACATTACTGTTATATGTAGCGACATCTACCTGATAGTTATCTATTGTACCCGCTGGAAAAAAATTGGGGATAAGTCCGTACATATTACCGTTCACTGCCGCCTCTTTAAGGTGATACCCGGTAATCTCGCCATCTTTGATAGAAGCACTGATCCGATACTTGATCGCCGGGCGATAAACACCTGTTGTCATATCATCTTCACGGGTCGAGACCATTTTGACCGGCTTTTGTATTGTTTGCGAGATCTCGGCCGCTTCCAATACAAAATCGCTATAAAGCCTTCTTCCAAAGCCTCCCCCCATTCGGGTCATTTCTAAATGAATTTCCGTAACATCCCTTTCTAACATTTCGGCTACCGCCGAGGCTGCAAATTCTGGTGTCTGAATGGGTCCTGCCAAATGAATTTTATCCGCTGTTACATTGGCGAAAAAATTCATGGGTTCCATACAATTGTGGGGCAAAAAGGGCGATTCGTATGTTCTCTCAACAACTTTATCGGCGTTTTTAAATGCTCTTTTTACATTACCATCTTTGCGTAGGGTTTCAAACGCTGTACCATCTAACAACTTCATAAGCTTTTTGTCTTGAAGTACGGTACTTTCCAAGGGAGTAACATCCTTCCATTTCGCTTTTATGACCTGTTTGGCTTTTATGGCTTGCCATGTGGTTTTGGCAATGACCACCACTTTATCGGTAACGGTCAACTTAACCGTCCAGTTCTGCTTTTCATTATTTAAGAGTGCTTTGGCCTTTTCCCCAATCGTAATCACATCAATTACCCCAGACATCGTTTTTGCTTCTGAAACGTCAAACGACTCCAAAACCTGTCCGAATGCCGGTGGTCTAAGAACCGATGCATAGACCATACCTTCCACCTTATAATCTAAGCCAAAAAGTGGTTTTCCAGTGATTATTTTATCAATATCCACATTTTGGGCATCCTTGCCAATGATCGTATAATCTTTGGGCTCTTTTAAAAGCACATTTTCCGGTATTTCTAGTGTTGCCGCTTCTTTTACCACATCGCCGTAGCCCAAGGTTTCACCTTTTGAATTAGTGATCACACCTTGTTTCGCAATACATTCAGAAGCATCTACGCCCCATCTAGCGGCAGCGGCATTCACCAACATTTGACGTGCCGTTGCCCCAGTTTGCCGTAATGGCTCCCATGCCGATCTGATTGACTGGCTTCCACCTGCCATTTGATTGGTAAAGTTAGCGGTATCTAAAATACCTTGTACTACGTGTACGTTTTTCCATAGAACATCAAGCTCTTCGGCAATCAACATGGGCATTGAAGTTTTTACCCCTTGCCCGATTTCAGGGTTTGGCGAGAAAATGGTCACCATACCGTTATCGGCTATTTTGATAAAGGCATTGAAATCATTGAAATTGAGTTGTGAAATATCAATGGGCATTTCTGCTTTTGGTTTACAGGCGTTGAACAAGTTAAAACCAATGAGCATTCCGCCACTTGCAAGAGAGGACGTTCTAATGAAGGACCGTCTGCTAAATTTTGAAGATATAGAGGTTGACATTTTTTATGTTTTTTAGGTTAGGCCATTTTGTTTTCTGCTGCAATCGCTACCGCCTTTTGAATACGGTTATATGCTGCACAGCGACAAATATTACCATGCATAGCATTTTTGATTTCCTCCTCGCTCGGATTCGGGTTCTTGTCCAAAAAGGCCGAAGCCGTCATAATCTGACCTGCCTGACAATATCCACATTGGGGTACATCAACTTCTTTCCAAGCTTTTTGAACTGGGTGTAAGCCGTCTTCTGACAGTCCTTCGATCGTTGTTATTTCCTTCCCGTTCAATCGAGAAACCTGTAATTGGCAACTACGGGTGGCATTACCGTCTATGTGTACGGTACATGAGCCACACTGCCCTATTCCACAGCCATATTTGGTGCCCACCATATCTAAATGGTCTCGTAGTACCCAAAGCAAGGGTGTGTCAGCAGAAACCTCTACCGATCGTGACTTTCCATTGATTTTTAAAGTGTATGTTGGCATTTTCTAAAAGTATTGAATTTGTTAATTTTTATATAGGAGTATTATCCGTTTTCGAAAAGTTCAATAAAGTAAAAGTTCCTATGTATCACTAGACCTTCTAAATTAACCAAAAAAAGCGTCTCCTAGTTTTTGCGAGATATTTTTAACCTTTTATTATGTTAAAACTTATTGAACCGAACAACCCCTTTATTCACTTTGCATAAAACCTTTCCTTCTTTGCCAGTAAATTAATCTACTTTTGCCGCGATGTCAGCAATAAAGCAAATAGGTAGTTTACAAAACCCTTTGGTGAAAAAGGTTTTGTTGCTCAAAGAGAAATCTCGTGAACGAAAGAAATCAGGACTTTTTGTATTGGAGGGGCAACGCGAACTTAGTCTGGCCCTAAAAGGCAGTTACGAGATAAAAACATCATTTTTTTATGGGGATATCATTTCCGAAAACGAAGTTTTGGGCCTGATAAAAGAATTTGATCCCATACCAGAACTTATTGAGGTTTCGAAAAAAGTGTATCAAAAATTGGCGTACAGGGAAACCACAGAGGGTATTGTCGCTATCGTCAGAAGCAAACAGCACACCTTGGACGGACTGACTTTCAAAACCGAAAACCCATTGATCCTAATTGCGGAAGCCCCAGAAAAACCCGGAAACATAGGCGCTTTGTTGCGTACGGCCGATGCGGCAAAACTAGATGCGGTGATCATTGCAGATCCCAAGGGCGATCTTTACAACCCAAATATTATACGCTCTAGCATAGGTTGCGTTTTTACCAACCGCATAGCTATTGGCAGTACCCCAAAAATCATTGAATTTCTGATTAAAAAAAATATCACCATTTATTGCGCTGCCCTTTCTGCATCTGAAAACTACGCAAAAGTCAATTATAAAAAAGCCACAGCGATTATTGTTGGTGCCGAATCGACCGGTCTTACTAACGAATGGCTGAACAGTTCGACCCAAAACATCATCATACCCATGCGGGGCGAAATCGATTCGATGAACGTTTCAGTATCGGCTGCAATTCTTATCTTTGAAGCCATTCGACAGCGAGGGGCATAAAAAAGTCCATTCGAGGGTCAAGACATACAACCAAACCATATTTATAGTGCAAAGCACCTTGTTTTATATCATCATTGCAATTTTGATTTTTCAATTTCTATTGGAGACCATTTTAGATTATCTCAATGCACAGCATTACAACAAGCCCGTTCCTGAAGAGCTACGTGATATTTTTGACGAAACAGAATACCAAAAATCGCAAGATTACAAAAGAACCAACTACCGGTTTGGGCTATTGACCTCAACTTTTTCATTGCTACTGACTTTGGTATTCTTGATTTTTGGCGGATTTGAATGGATGGATAACATCGTCAGGGGTTTTACTGACAATCAGATTATAATGGCATTATTGTTCTTCGGAATCATCATGATCGGAAGCGATATCATTACGACACCATTTTCATATTACCAAACCTTTGTCATCGAAGAGCGGTTTGGATTCAATAAATCGACCAAGAAATTATTTTTTACCGACAAATTAAAGGGATGGCTGATGATGGTGGTATTTGGTGGCGGAATTTTGGCATTGATTATTTGGTTCTTTCAATGGGCCGGATCTGACTTTTGGATCTATGCTTGGGCATTGGTCACCATCTTTACCATCTTTATGAATCTTTTTTATAGCAGGCTCATCGTTCCCCTATTCAATAAACAAGAGCCTTTGGAGAATGGAAGCCTGAAAAGTAAAATAGAGGCATACGCAAAAAACGTGGGCTTTGAACTTAAAAATATATTCGTCATAGACGGGTCGAAAAGGTCGACCAAAGCAAATGCCTATTTCTCGGGTTTCGGAAAAGAAAAAAGGGTTACACTTTACGACACCTTGATTAAAGACCTGAACGAAGAAGAAATAGTGGCCGTACTGGCACATGAAGTAGGGCATTACAAACGCAAGCATATTGTTTTCAATCTTCTCACCTCGATCGTGGTTACCGGTTTGACGCTTTTGATTTTATCGCTCTTTATCAATAATCCTGAAGTGTCTTTGGCCATTGGGGTTTCGCAACCGAGCTTTCATGCGGCACTTATAGGTTTCGGAATATTGTACAGTCCCATTTCTGAAGTCACAGGCCTGGTGATGAACCTACTTTCAAGAAAATTCGAATACCAGGCAGATGACTATGCCAAGAATACGTTTGCGGCATTACCGTTGATCACATCCCTGAAAAAGCTCTCCAAAAACAGTTTGAGCAATCTTACGCCACATCCTGCCTATGTTTTTATGCACTATTCGCATCCGCCGCTTGTCGATAGAATTAGGAACTTGAAAAAAACTCACTCTTAATCCTTCCATAGATAAAAACATCACTAATTTATATAACTGGTGTACCTACCTCAACATTGACGGTTTTAATAACGGCAGAATTAGGTGCTATCCCTTTAAAAAATAATTTCGTCGATCATCAATATTCCCATAGGTCAGAATTTTGTTGTGTACTATCTAAGATTGTGTTAATTTTAAATTAGAATGACACAGGCCACTTTAGAAAAAGAAAACAAGGAAATCGCTAAGCAATATAAAGAGTTGCTGCGCATCAGTTACCAGACTTTGTCGAATGATGACAAAAAAATGATACGCTCCGCCTTCGAAATAGCGGTTGATGCACATAAAGAACAGCGTCGAAAATCTGGTGAGGCCTATATCTTTCATCCCATAGCCGTAGCCAAGATCGTCGCCTCTGAAATTGGCCTTGATGCCATTTCAATTGCCTCCGCCCTACTCCACGATGTTGTTGAAGATTCAGAATATACCTTAGACGATATTGAACGTATGTTCGGCGAAACCGTCGCCCGGATCGTTGATGGGCTGACAAAGATCGCTCACTTGAAAAAAGACATGGGCACCTCGCAGCAGGCAGAGAATTTCAGGAAAATGCTTCTCACGCTCCACGATGATGTTCGGGTAATCATCATCAAGATTGCCGATCGTTACCACAATATGCTCACTATGGATGCTATGCCTGAGCACAAACAAGTTCAAATGGCATCGGAAACATTGTATATCTATGCCCCTTTAGCACACCGAATAGGGCTTTACAATATTAAGACCGACCTTGAAGATTTAAGTTTAAAATATACCGAACCCAACGTATATAGAGATATTCATGAGAAAATAGAAGACTCAAAAGAAGAGCAACAAGCCTATATCGATGCTTTTTCCAAAATTTTGGATACCTCGCTAAAAAAAGAAGGCCTCAATTATTCTATCAAAGGCCGGATGAAGTCCATTTATTCGATGCGTAAAAAAATGGTCGCCCAAAATGTCTCTTTCGAAGAAATATACGACAAATTCGCTATTAGAATAATTTACAAATCAGATAAGCAGAACGAAAAGTTCTTGGCATGGAAAATTTATTCGATAGTAACCGATCATTTCACCCCAAACCCCGTAAGGTTACGAGATTGGATCTCATCACCAAAATCTACAGGTTATGAGGCATTACATATTACAGTTATGGGACCCAAAGGCAGGTGGGTCGAAGTGCAAATACGCAGTGAGCGCATGCACGAGATTGCAGAAAAAGGCTATGCAGCACATTTTAAATACAAGCACGGTGATCAAAAAGAGCTGGGCATAGACCTTTGGCTGAACAAACTTCAAGAAGCACTCGAAAACTCTAACACAAACGCCGTTGATTTTGTCGAAGAGTTCAAATTGAACCTCTATTCGAAAGAAATTTTTGTTTTCACCCCCAAAGGTGAATTGAAATCGCTACCGAAAGGTGCCACTCCTTTGGATTTCGCTTTTAGTATACATACGGAAGTGGGGTTACGTACCCGAGGTGCAAAGGTCAACGGTAAACTAGTACCCTTGAGCACAACCCTGAATAGTGGTGATCGGTTAGAGATCATCACCTCTGATCAAGCGAAACCCAATCAGAATTGGCTTGACTATGCCACAACAGCAAGGGCCAGGGCGAAAATAAAATCTTCTTTACGCGAAGAGAAAAAAGCGATGGCTCTCGATGGAAAAGAAATACTCCGTAGAAAACTAAAATCACAAAAAATAAATTTCAATGAAGACTCCATTAACAAAATGGTGGTGTACTTTAAATTAAAGACCAGTTTAGATCTTTTTTACAGAGTGGGAATAGGTGCTGTTGACAATCAAATGATCAAAGATTTTGCATCATCTTACAATAATGCCTTCATTAGTTTTTTCAAGAACAAAATTCGGCGAAACCCGATTCCTGAAGATATCGATAAAGATGAGATTACTTCTAAATACGATATCTTGGTGTTCGGCAAAAATGAGGATAAACTAGGTTATAAACTGTCGCAATGCTGTAACCCCATACCAGGTGATCAGGTCTTCGGTTTTGTAAGTGTCAATGAGGGTATTAAGGTTCACAAAAAGAATTGTCCCAATGCCATTTCATTACAGTCGCATTACGCATATCGCATTATAACCGCCAAATGGATAGATTCTACCCAAGAAGAATTCAAATCAGAGATAAAACTTACGGGAATCGACAACCTTGGCCTCATTAGCAATATTACTGAAATGATATCGGGCAATATGCACGTCAATATGCGCAATTTAAATTTCAGTACAGATGGCGGAACCTTTACCGGAACCATTACCGTTGTGGTAAAAAACAATTCAATACTCAAAAAATTGATTTCGAATTTAAAGCAAATCAACGGTATCGATAAAGTTACCCGAGTTTAGAAATCGAATTTATCGTGTTTATTTTATTTCTACACCCATTTTCCTATAGCAACAAGCATAAAATAAAAAATTCTTGAAACTGACAATCCTCGAGGCAGAGCCATAGAGGTATTTCGCTAGTTTCATTTTGGCTTTAGGCCAAAAACCGTCCCGAAATCTCGGGATTGTATTTTGCCTCACCCGTAACTGCAAAAAAGCAGTTACGACCTCTACAAAGGAGAGGTAAAATCGGAAACCCTGCCTGTCCGGCAGGCAGGCCCAAGGCAGAGCCTAGGGGAATTCTTTTAGATTAATGTTCATTGTCTGTTGATAAAACCTTGTTCAACTAATTAAAATTTAACTGTACATTTGTAATGCCTACAAACCCCAACGGTCGGCAACACCAACTTGGGCAAGACGTTCGATAGCGTATAGGTTTAAGAAAATATTATAATGGCATCTAATAAAGACCATGAAATTGTAAAGAACGTGTTTACTGCCTTTTTGGAGGATAATAAGCATAGAAAAACACCAGAACGGTACGCTATACTTCAAGAGGTTTACGACAGTGATGAGCATTTTGACATAGAATCGCTATATATCAAAATGAAAAACAAAAATTACAGGGTAAGTCGTGCTACCTTGTACAATACCATAGAGCTTTTATTAGGCTGCAAACTGGTGAGAAAGCATCAATTCGGCAAAAACCAGTCACAGTACGAAAAATCTTTTTTTGACCGACAGCACGATCATGTAATTCTAACCGATACGGGTGAGGTTATGGAATTTTGCGACCCTCGAATACAAACTATAAAAAGAACGATAGAAGAAGTCTTCGATATCAAGATCAATGCTCATTCATTATATTTTTACGGAACAAAAAATCCCCCTGCTAGCGAGGAGGGTTCAAAATAGAACACAAACAAATAATCAATAGTACTAATGGCAGTAGATTTATTGTTAGGCCTACAATGGGGCGATGAAGGAAAAGGGAAAATCGTTGACGTACTAACCAAAGATTATGATATAATCGCAAGATTTCAAGGAGGGCCCAATGCGGGACATACGTTGGAATTTGATGGCATCAAACATGTATTGCACACTATACCTTCGGGTATTTTTCACAAAAATACCATGAACGTCGTTGGTAATGGCGTTGTTATCGATCCCGTCACCTTCAAAAAGGAGTTGGAAGCACTTGAAAAATTCGATCTCGACATCAATTCGATTTTATTGATCTCAAGAAAGGCCCATCTGATATTGCCTACCCATCGCTTATTGGATGCAGCCTCTGAAGCAGCCAAAGGAAAGGCCAAAATAGGATCTACCTTAAAAGGTATCGGCCCTACGTATATGGATAAAACAGGGCGTAACGGAATGCGAGTTGGTGACTTGGAAATGAAGGACTGGAAAAAAAAGTATAGAGCTTTGGCCAATAAGCACGAGGCCATGATCGGTTTTTATGATGTAGACATTCAATACGATTTAGAAGATCTTGAAAACGATTTTTTTGCAGCCCTTGAAGAATTGAAAAAATTGACCTTTATCGACAGTGAAGAATACCTTCACCAAGCGCAAAAGGAAGGAAAAAAAATACTGGCCGAAGGTGCTCAGGGTTCTTTATTGGATATTGATTTTGGCACCTACCCTTTTGTAACCTCATCAAATACTACCGCAGCCGGGGCATGTACAGGTTTGGGTGTAGCACCCAGTAAAATAGGCCAAGTAAAAGGAATTTTCAAAGCCTATACCACTAGAGTGGGCAGTGGCCCATTTCCAACAGAACTTTTTGATAAAGATGGTGAGACCATGGGGCGTGTGGGCAATGAATTCGGTGCTACTACAGGAAGATCAAGAAGATGTGGTTGGCTCGATCTAGTGGCCTTGAAATACACCGTACAAATCAATGGCGTCACAGAATTGATGATGATGAAAGGCGATGTTCTAAGCGGGTTTGAAAAATTGAAGATCTGTACAGCCTACAACTATAAGGGAAAGGTCATCACCCACCTACCCTATAACATTGAAGCAGAAAACGTAACCCCCATATATACCGAAATGGGTGGTTGGAAACAGGATTTGACCAAAATGAGCAAACCAGAAGAGTTTCCTGACAACTTGAACAAGTACATTGATTTTCTTGAAAAAGAACTGGAG